>AUXO018153691.1_pt1 | contig 15979 bp, 7 predicted proteins | sample 768731 | NCBI WGS metagenome assembly AUXO01 (sample SAMN02715735, study PRJNA202380) | gut metagenome | biome: sheep rumen | host: Ovis aries | place: New Zealand: Palmerston North
AGACCCGATGCATGTAGATTATAATGATGGTATCTTATCGACAGAGTCTTCTATTCCCTTTCATCGAGAATTATCAGAGGGAGAGGATGTTACAGGGGTTATAGAGACGGAGTATGATAAATTATTTGGTAAGTTGGAGGCGCGTGATTCTCTTTATCAGTATAATATCTCCACATCAAGGGTAAGAAATATTAAGTCATCTGGATTTTTGATTTCGCCATCAGACCCTACTTATACTTCGTCATTAGATCTTTCTTCCTACTCTACTGGTTCTGCTCAGGTTAGTTATCAGTGCTGTAAGAGGAATGATGATGAAATTAGGACTAGCAGTTTTACTTTACCTAGACTAGATGAAAATTATGTATTAAGCTTCCCTGATATTGAAGTAGAATACATTGATCGAAAGCTAAGAATCTGGCCTGGGAATGATGATATAACTGAATGTATTATTAGTGAATGTTTTGTAGGTGAATGGAAGCAAACATAGGTAAACCATATACCACACATTTAGTTGGTATTATTAGTTCCATATTACAGTGCACTCATATAGTAGTTTACAATCAAAAGGAATATCTGATAGAAAAAGAAAGTAAGAGGTTAACAATCTACTCTCTTGATGAAATATATGAGGATTTAATGTCTGGTGGCTTTCCTTGTGTAGAGTTATACCGTCAAGACTTCGATGAAAATACCCCTTATTATTACACTCCGGGTTCTTTATCTAATTTTAACGTTATTATTTATGTAGATTCAACTGGTAAACCATTGGGCTACACTGAATTTTCCAATTTTCAGGGAGGTAGCAAGTTGGAGATTTATACTAGTTTTGATTCTAGTATTACTGGTGAAGCATCTTTAGTAATTAAAATAAAGAACTCATTGTCTGGTGTTAGAGGAAAGAGGAATACGACAGCTTTGGGAGATAACTTGTGGGAATATTCATCATCAAAGAAAGTATCAGAGTATGTAGAATCCTTACCTCTTCGGGAATATTATAGTGATAGTCTTGGAACGCTTGGAGATGGTAGCCTAGTTTACAATCCAGGTACAGGCTCCTATGATGTTTCTGGTCTGTATTGTCTGGATTTCTTAAAGGATAAAGAGTTCAATTATCTGGGTTATGATGGTTGGAAACATTGGCAGCTAGGGTTACATAATGCTAACTTTGTAATTTATATGTGGGATGAGACGTATACTAGGTATTTTATCTCATGTATATCTAAGTCTGGTAATTTCTCTCACTTCAATCGGCCGTTAATGTTGGTTGATACTGAGGGAAAGAAGTATGCAACATTACCTAGTTATTCTTCGAGTCTATCTGTTCAGAAAATTGAATATGGTGCAGGTAAGTATCTAGTATGTACCTTATCTGACGATTCTATGGCCATTTATGATACACAGCTTAAAGACTGGATAAGGAGGTCAAGGTCAGGGTACGTTATTAATCCTTTTGATCCAACGGCTAAAATATATGAGTGTTTTGAAACTCGTGAATATTCCAAGGTGACTTCGATGCTTGAGCGATATCCATTTCTTTCTGGTTTGTCTTATGATTTTACTAAGGAAGAGAACAAGTATGGATATCAAATAAAGCGCTTAGTTGGTTCATGGGTTTTGTTTTGTCGTTTACGTGGAGATGAATCTGTTTGGTTTGTCTCTTCTCCTAATCTGACTGTTATGATTGACTCTTCTGAAATAGATAAAGTAAGGTTCATTAATGATTCGGCTATTATGATTGATGATGGTGAAACCTATACTCTATTTCAAGGTTCAAGAGGAGAATTATTGCAGACGGAAAAATGTATAGATCTTTCTCTGGTCAATAATAATCAGGATAAGGTTAAAGTTATCAATAAAAAGTCCTATGTTTATAAGACTCCACTGAATAATTATCGAAGGAATTATATACCAAAATACACATCAGGTAAAGTTCCAGAAATATTTGATTCTTTTGGTGGATTCTTATTTTACATGGACTCTGATCATAATAAAATTAATTTCTTGTAATCTATGTTAATCAAGTACAATAGTTTATTAAGGGACTTTTCGAACAAAATTGGGAATACATTAAGGCTTGAAGGATATGGCTTCTCGGAATATACAGACATCGAAAATATAATGGTAACAGGTAAAGAGGTAGAATTTGAATCTATCTATGATGTTCCTACTAGATCTTTACGGTTTAATATTCCGGCTGAAGTCAAAACTGAGATAAAAGCCATCTATTTTACGGCCAGACTTGATATGAGAACTAAAACATTGTCTCCAGCCTTCGTACTTTACAACGAAACAGGTAATATTGAGCTTTGCGCTGGAAATAATTTGTTTACCATTGAGTTCCCAGATAAATTAGATGGCTTTGATTTTAATATACAGAACATAGAATCGTCCCTAGTAAATATAGATAATGTAGTTAGAGAGGGTTTTGGTGGTGATCCTGGCCGAAATATGTGGCTTTCTGATACTACTTCTCCCAGTACAATCATTACTCGAGACTCTTTCTACCGTTATCTAATTACTAATACATCTGCTGGAGAAAATAGGGTTAATACCTATGGAGAAAATACAAATTCTTATGTCTATAGTGTAGTCAAAAGTTTTTCTCTTAGAGCTCCAGGCGTTAAACAATTATCAGACGGTAGGTTTGTAATTTATGGTCTCCCAACAGCACAAGGAGAATGGTACTGGGAAAGTAAATCTGGAAGTTATGATGGTAATGATTTTGCACTATACTTTAAAAATCCATACCTTAAGATAATTTCATTAACTGGACGAGTAGTTTATGATGAATATCTTATCTCAAATGGAGTTCCTATTGAGAAGATTAGTGAAAACAAAGAAACTACTCTAGAAGAATTATCGGAAGTGAAGATTAGTTTAGAGGATATTCCTGGTCAACCTTCTTTTTACGAGGATGTAGATTGGCCATGTAAAATTAATAATACTAACAAAACATTTTCTTATTACTCAACAGATACCCTATGTTGTGGTATTCTCAAAGCAGGTATAAATGTTCGTGGTATTGTTGAGGTTTCTGAGGGAGTATACCAGTTTGAAAAATCTACTCATGTTTTACAGTCTGATAATGAAATTGAATTATACAAAAAACAACTCTTTGATGCGTGGATTGCTCCGACAGGTTATAAAGGCAATAATGATGTCCCTGGTTTAATCTTTCCACCATACGAACCAAATAACCAACTTCATTTTCAGCTTTGTGTAAGATTCTATGGTTCAAAGGAAGATTTAGTAGGTACCGTTAATTATGATATTATTGATGGTAGTTATATTTCAGTTAAGTCTGGTATATGGTTTGAATATTTTGAAGATTCGAATCTAGAAGCTTGGGATGAATCAATTTCGTTAAAGTATGGCAGCTCAGATATAAAACTTGGAGCAAATATTCCTTGTCCTATAACTGAATGGATACAGGATGAAGAAGATCCAGAGGTTTTCTATACTCCTCTCCCTGATTTTACTTTCTACTATGATGAAGAGAAAACAAAAACTATAAATACTTCATCGCTTCCTGCACCACTAGCTGAAGGGTCGGACGGTTTATGGGATTTTTCTCCTGCTCACTTTAAATTTTATGTCAATTATTTCTTTGCACCAGAGGCATTGAAAAGAGTGGCGGATGTAGAAGAAGTAAATATAGTGTCGTCTGAGGAATGTAGGCCAGAGCTTTATCTCTCAGAAAAAGCAAATCATTTTGAATCTCGTATAACAACAATAACAGATAGTGATAATTCAACTAGTTTATTGTTTGAGGAATATGACGTCGGATCAAAGATTTATAATGCTACATTTTATCTTAAACCAGGTGAGGATGAGTGGAATGATTGGCTAAATAATAATAATGAGAATAGAGAGGCTACATATCATGACTATAACTTTTTGGGAGAAATCACGATAGAGTCTGATCTTAACTTTACAGAAACTGGTAGTGCTGATTATGTAGGTTGTAATTTGAGCATGAGGAATGAGAGTCAGGGAAGATGGGGGTCTTGGTGGCCAGTTTATCCAAAAACCAAGACAGCACATAAGATAGTTTTCCCTGCGCCAAGTCAAAGTGATTTAATTTATATAGATTGGAATGATAGTGCTGTAATGCTGTCTTATCAACTCTCTTTTAATTTCTCTGGGTTCTCAAATGAAAAACTAGACTCTTTAGAGAATATTGGTATTGTTAAGGTAAATCGACTTTGTAACGTTCAGAATCTTCAGGAGGAAAGACCAACCGAAAGTGAATTTGAAAGAGAAAGTTTCGTTAATACCTCAAAGACTTACTCAATACCAATGGTGAAAGACCCATATTGGACTGTTTCTTATAGTACAGAATATTATCATCTTTCATCTACTTCACTCCCATCAGGTCCTGTCTTTGTATTGCCAGGTGAAGTTCCAGAGGGAGTATCTGATAGAGTTAGAATTCTTAATATCCGACATTACCTGAGATCTGATGAACTTGAAGACTATCAAGATCCTTCAGTTTCTGATTATTTCTCTTTGAGTTATGATAGAATTTATGAGAGTTTTCTAGGTAATGATTATGAATTGCCTTTTGTATTGGAGACATTATCTAAAAAGACGGATGAAAGTGGAAGAGTATATGTAGAAACGTATCTTTCATATTGGTTAGATAAGGCAAATACGGAGCTGAATTGGTACCCTTATGATTATTCCACTAAAACGTCTACTTTGTCACCAGTTACAATTAAACAGGCAGACACATCAGATAAAGCTTTTCAGACATTTACTTTCTATGTTGTTCAAAATCATCGTGAGGATATAGTTCTTTCTTCTGTATTAATGACTGCTACTTCTACACCGGCTCCTCTTAGTAGTGCCATATTTAATAAGGATCTCACAAGGGAATTTAACCTTCGCTTTCAATCTCAGTATGAAATTGACGGTAGTTCTCATGTTGTTGATTCTTCTCCTTCGGCATATACAGATTGGAGACTAGATATGACAACTGTTCCTAGTTTTTCTATAGTAGATTCTGATACGCAGGAGGAAGTTTCTAGTGGTAGTTTTAGCGATAAGATATACACCTTAGGCTGTTCTAGTCCATCAGATGTGCCTCTAACCAACTATATAGGAAGTTTTACTGTTGATAGAGTTCAGAATGATGAATATTTAAATAGTAAAGAGGATTGGGAAAAAGTAGTCTCAACATTCAACACTAAGCCTACTCAAGTTTCTATTTATAGGACGACTGCAGATAGTACAATTGAGGTAATAAACGCATCTTCTTTATCTAGAACATTTGAGTTTTCAGATTCTCTTCCATTATTTTTAGCTTATCAAAAAGAAGATGAAGACGGAGATACCGAGATTCCATTTTGTAAGATTATTGTTCATTATCAACCAGTAACAGAAGAATTTGATCCATCTCAGAATTTCTCTGTATATCTTGATGATGATATTGGTCTTATTGAATATCCTGATGGTTGTCCTGTTGATATAGAAGATGTACCAGGGTGTTTACAGGTTTATCCTAAAGGAGATCAGATGTGGCAGAAGAAAACAGACTCGGAACATAAAGTCTATTTTGAAGCTGATCTGTTTATAAAGACTAACGTAGCTAATAATCTTGAATTCTTTAAACCAAGGGATGTATTAATCTCAGGTAGTTATCATAATCTAGTTGTTATTTGTAAGGATGAATCTGGTACTGAGTTTGAGAATTCTTACGAGTTTCATGCTGTTCAAACATTTAATGAGCTAACATTGCGTGCGGATTTCTCAGAGAATGGTACTGATTATTATTCCAGTGATTCGAAACATATAGTTTTTACGCCGGATAATACTGTTTATATTAAATTCTTTGCTGGTGAATACCTTGAAGACTATTGTTACCTTGAGGAAGATAAAACCTGTTCTGTTAAATTTAAAGAGGATTGGTTTGTAGTAAATGGGACAGTAGTTTCAGGAACAGAAGTAAAAGACCTTGTATTTAATCAATCTAAGGTAGTTCAGAATCCGATAAGATATGAATTTAAACTAATAGATGAATTAATATCGGGCATAGAACTTCCGTCTGAGAATAATTATTTTGAAGTTTTCCGTACTCCAGATATTGTTCGGATGTATGAGTCACAGCCACTTTGGATTAGAACAGCATATCAGGACGCTCAGGATGGTGATAGAATAAAGCCACTTGCAATATTTTATGATATTCAAGAAAGCCCAATAATAGAACATACTGAGTCAATCACAGTATCTGAGGTAGGTTTATACTCATTCTATCTTAAGTCTGGTCTTCCGGTAAATATTTCGATTGATGTTAACTGGAGAGGTGATTTTGGATTATGTTATTTTCCTGAGTCATCAATTAGTTCTGATATTGATGTTGAAAAGACACGGACCAGCTTAGAAAATATAAAAACGAAGGACTACAGTAATAGATTCTATATTGCTATTGCGGATCTTCCATTCTATGCTAATTCAGAAGACATAGAAATTGGTCATATTACAATTACTAATACAGCTGGGACAGTAGAGACGATTCCAATTTATTTATCCGCCATAAAGAATCCATATGTTCACCTTGAAAATAAACAGCAAGTAGTTAAGATTATTGAGTTTGGTAATGACTATCAGAGTAAAGAGGCGTTGATATATCGATCTAATTACGGTCAAGTATTTGAAGCCGTCGGTGATTCTTCCTCTTCAACTTCTGATTTAAGCTATGTAACAACGCATCAATATCTTGTTCTTAATGGTGAAAATAAGTGGGAGCAGAAGACATTGATTCGACTGACTCTTGAAACTGATTATTACCTAGAGCATAAGGGTCTCCCATTACTTAATCTTGGATATGTTGAGAATTCAGGTATAGATTATTCATCTGGTACTCAGGTTAATACTAGTAGGTTATACCTTTTTGACAAACCGGATTATACTGACTTATTTACAATTTCATTTGATGGTGTTCGTAAGACAAATAACAGTGAATTCTTAATACGTCAGATAGGAAGTCATAAAGTTACAATAGAGACAGATCAGCCAGGAATTAAATCTTCTGCTAGAAATGGTTATGCTATTTTCTACTCGATAACACCTACCTTTACTACCTATGATAATTACTCGGGTCATACATTCTATTTTACCTATAATGGTTCTCAGTGTTCAAACATTACTCCTGATATGTGGGTGTTGGATACAAGAACTGGATTATATAAAGTAGAATTGACTCTAGTTGTATCAGGTGGCCTAGTAAATAATTCAGCTGGTCCTTTGGTAGGTAGACTTGATTTAAAATTCGGGCCTGCTCCAAACACCTTAGCTGGAATAGATGAGATTAAGGGAACGTGGTATGAGATATTCACTCAGCTTCATGGTTATCCTTCTGCAAGTGAGTTTTCTAATCTTACCGGAATGGATAGGTACCTGAAAGAGCTTCTGGATGGTTTTAGCCTTTATACTTATTTCCTTACGGTTAGTCCTACTTCTCATACTACGCTTACTTATACTCATTATATTAATCCTAACAGTATTCCGGGTAGTAGTCTTTTCTCCAATATACATGTTACAGCGGAGAGTTCCTGGGTTAAAAGTGATAATCCAACTATTACGAGCAGTGTTATTGATCCTGGCGGTGCCTCTAGTTCTGCTCTCTTTAATAATGCTGATTTTGCTGAAGAACCAAATCTCTACCAAACAAGAATAATTTTTGGAAATAGATTATTGACAGAGGGTTTAGTCTCTAGTATTCAACTTAATCAGTCTTATGCATTTGGTTCTAACAAACGTCTATTCTCTGGTAAGTACTTATTGAATGATAATGGGACTGTTCTGATAAATAATGAGCTAATTAGTGTTTTGCGTCGTGATGGTTACCCTGGTATATTGCTCTATAGACTCTACCTGAATAAAAAAGAAGAATGGTCAACAGCAATTAATGGTTTTGTCCAAGGCTCTTCTGTTAATACAATGCGACTTAATTGTCATACGAGTCGAGATTTAAAGTTGAGTATTGGTGTCTATGAGTTTAAGGAAGACGGTACTGTTATTGAAGAGGGTGGTGGAATATTTTACAGAGATTATTTAGATATTCCTATTGATAGTGGTATTGAAGCTGAGATTATAGAAGAAAATTCTGGTTCTATCTTCTCAAATCCAAGACCAAACGTAATATTACATTTCCCTCCCGCTAATACTTCACAGTCAACTCTAATTTCCATCAATGTTCCAGAGTCTTCACCCAAATCTTACTTGTCTTCTATCACTGCTGACCTTACAATTTTACAAGATCCAAGTGAAATAGTAGTAAATTATGATGATGAGCTGTCTTGTCCTTACTTTGATTGTTCAGGTATAAATAAAGATAGTGGTATTTTCATTCGAACTACTTCTCAAGATTTTACATTGTCTGGAGATTTGGTTAAGTCAAGTGAGATAGAATCAATAGAAGAAGATAGAGATTCAGGAACGCTTCTATGCAAGGTTAATTTACAGCTCATTCCTAATTGTTCGGCTTCGCCATGGGACTCTACTACCTCACTGATTAATCTAGTTTCTATCAAGGATCAGAACGGTTCGATTGTAGGTCAGTTCCGTGTATATCAAGATTCTTTCTCTTTGTGTGTTAGGTCTCACTCTGATGATACTATTTATGATTGGGAGTGGAATTATTTTACTAAGTCCTATCAGTTAACTCCAAATGGTTATATCACTCCAGGAACTAGTGAAGAAGAAGCTTATACATTGCCTTCGATTACTAATGTCTCTGACTTTGATAAAACCTTCTCTATTACTGAGGCTGAATGGAATTATTATAATCTTGAAAGTAAGGTATGGGGAGTTCAGAGTTTTAGTGAAGAAGACATTAGAACATCAGGGGAGTTTAATTTCTTGAGTGAGGAGTTGTGGGATGATTCCGGTAATAAGATGACTGCCTCCGAGTACTTTAACAGTATCTCTTTGCTTTCGTCTGGTATATCATTTAGGTTATCATATAAAGTGCTTAATTCAAAGATAAGAGATTGGTTTACCTTTTTCTATAATTTTGGTCTACATTTCTCGATTGATGATATAGATTTAACTACTCCTACCTATTCGATTAAGTACAGAAAAAATTCATATATAGATCAATTAATTTACATTTCTGGTGATATCAATATAGAAACTAGGAATGGTAGTGTTTATTCTAGTATTTGGGGTTTATCGCAGGGCTTACTTCCTAGTCCTTCCGATGCTCCTAATGCTTTAATCTGCTCTTCCGATGCTCCAGATATTGACACCTCTACTATTAGTTATTTCTTCGATGATAATAGATTGAAGTATAATTTAAGTTACTCAGACCTTGGTAATATTAAGTTCTTACCTATTGCTAGTAGAACTCCCGGTGTTACCATTGATGCTTCGACCAACAGTGCTATTATCTATTGTGGGGGTGCTTCAACTACTCCATCAATAAACATCAGGCATCTTACGTGGTATCAAGACGTTTATGTTAGTACTACGCCAGATGATCCTTCCTCCACAACACGTATAGTTCGACCTGGTTGGAAATCTACATTAGTTTATAGACGAGGAAATGGAATAAGGGCATACTTCGACGCTGTCACTAAGATTTTCCCTGAGTATAATAATGTAGAAGGTTTTGAGAATATAGAAGGTGTTAATATTTCGGCAGGTGAGACGATAGAATTCACAACAGTCTGGGGTGATTTAACTCCGGGCCAACCGATTCCTAATAGTTTTGAAGGTAATACAGTTAAGCCGGTGTTGGTATATGGAGATCCTGATACTATCGGAATTAGTTTAACCAGCTATTCTGAACAGTCTTATCTTGATTGTAGAGTACCAGGAAATTCTAATCCGACTTGGTCAATAACTGGCAATGGTGCTCCTGGTGATGTTTGGGTGATTAATCTCTCAACAATACGCCACTCCATTGAATTAGTTGGTATCACACTAATAATAACTCAACAGTAAAATTAAACTTCAAAATAAGAAAAGATGAAGGTTAAGTATGGTTGAAGCTATAATTAATTCTTTCTATAAAATCTCGAAATCCATTGCCTTCTTAGATGAGCGCTTAGGATTCAAAAAGATTCTGAAGTACTCTCTGTTTGTAACGGTTATGTTCGCGATTTTCAATATTAGGGAAGTGATTAAGAGTACGATTGAATTTGTTGATGAGCTGAATGAGGAGATACATAGTGCGAAGATGGGAAAGAGGGATGAGCTCTTAGCGAAATTGTACCCAACACTTGTAGAAATGAGAAGCTCCACCAACGCAGATCGACTCCTATACTTTGAATATCATAACTCGAAAGAAAACTTAGTTGGAATTCCTTTTAAGTATATTGATCTAGTTATGCAAACGACAAAATATGGTGTTCACAAGTGCCCTAGCGGTATGTTACATGATATTAATGTCGGTAATATTACTTCTTTATATGATCACCTAAGACAGGATCCTAATTCTGTTGTATTCTGTAGTGGCGCAAGGGATTATGCTTTTATTAATGCTTATCCAGGTATTGAGGAAATCTTTAGTCCCCAAGCTACAGAAATTAAACAGGATTATAGACTGGCATTCGTATCTATTCCAGGTATAGAACAGCCAATCGGACTCATAGTTTTAGAATGGTTTGATCCAGAAGAAGATGAATATGATCCTAGTAAAATTAAGACTATTGTTAATCAAGAAATTTCTAGAATCAATGCACTAATTTTATCAAAACGATGAAGAAAGTAGAAGATCTTTTGTTAGTTCAGGCACTTAGAGTTTCAGGTGCTTGGCAAGGAGATGATGAAAGCCTCTGGTATGATTTTAATACAGATAAGGCTCCAAGTGAAATCTCTTTAGTTGATCAGGACGGTAATGAAGGTTCTGAAATCTGGGCGAATAAGTATGGCGAATTTGGTGTAATGTCAACTGTTACTGTTAATCTTACACCCTCTCCCGAACTTAAAGAGGAGTATCCATTCGCTATCGTTAAGATTGATGGTAAAGAATTCGACCTGGCTAAACTGGAGAATCCCATTGAGTTTAATATGATGAATAACCATAGAATCTCAATTGAATGGGTTCCTGGTCTGCTTGTCGAAACTTTCCGTGTAATTTTCAAAAAGTAAGCTCCTGAAATGAACAAAACGCAGGTATAAGGTTCTTCGATTTCTTATACTTGATAGATGACAAAGGAGAGTAGATTAATGATTAAAAAAGTTAGTTTACTCTCCTCTTTTTTAACCCTTTATAAACTATATACAATGGCATTAGAAGCTAAAAATATAATTAGGTTTGCAAGGTGTTCTACAATAGAGCCATCCCGTTCTCAGGCCGTCCTTGCACTTGATAATTTTTTTAATAGAGTTGGCCAGCCTGTCGTAGTTAGATATTATAGAGACTTAGATAATGATCCGACGGAAATTGATCTTATCTTAGCTATCGGTCTAGAAAATGGCGTTGGACGAAATACCTATAAAATCATCTTTTCCGGAGCTCTTGAATCTCTAATTGAAGATGTCTGGACTACACCTGGAGAATATCCTGATGTATCTCTCTTGTCTCATGGTGAAATCTATATTGTTAAAAATGAAGATGACCAGCCGTGTTATTGCTATGCAGTCAATAATGAGAGGCAGCTAGAACCTATTACTGGTGGTCCTTTCAGATATGTTAACCTCTCTGATGGCTTAATTTGGTATTATAAGGATGGTGGTATTAGATGTTCTGCTGATATCTATTCACAAGAGGAAATTGATGAAAAGATTGAGAACGGAAGTCAAGCTCTTGAGGATGTTGTTGCTGAACTTCGACAACTTATTTCTGATACCAAAACCCAACTTACTAATGAGAGGATTGAGGGTGATGAAGCTCTAGATAGGAAAATTGATGCACGAGAAACAGCAATCAGAACCGACTTTACTGCTGCCGATAATCAACTCTCCGCTAACATTTCCGAGGTAGATAGTAGACTGGCAGGCGATATTCAAGTAAAGGTCGAACAGATTTATGCTGACTTGGGTGATTTTAATATATATGAATGGCAACGCGAACTTCTACCTGACGGAGAAACAGCTATAGAAGTTACCTCTCTACCTACTCCTTCTGCTCAGTGGCTCGGTAAATATGTAACTTATAATCACGGCCTAACTTACTATCTTTGTATTGATACCGAAAGAAGAATTACTGTCTCTGATAAAATTGCAGAGGTAGATAACAGATACGATACAAAGATTAATGAAGTCTATAACAAGATTGGTGAAATTGGCGAGTCGACTGTTGCTGAAGTTATTGCTGGAGTTGATCATGCCTGGAGAGAAAAGGTAGGTGATATTGGCGAAAGCACTGTGGCAGAAACTATTGCTACTGTTGACGCTAATCTTCGAAATAAAATTGGTGATGTTGGAGAAGGTTCTGTTGCTGATGCCATTACTGAAACTAAGGACTATCTTGAGGAAAAGATAGATTCAAATACCAATCGAATTACTGCTATTGAAGAAGGGACTGAAGCTTTCCAGACTGAGATTAGAGAAGAAGTAGAAACGTTTGAGAAGAATGTTACAGAGACTATCGATGGTTTTGATGAGACTCTTGATCGCTCATTGTCTAAGATTGGTGTCTGGAATTACCTTCTTAACTCTTCTTTCTGTGGTGATTATGAGACAGTTGAGTTTGATGAAAGTTCTCCTGTTTCTGAACACTCTGAAATTTATAGTGATGCTGGCAAATACTGGAATAATGTTGGTGAAGATCAGATTATACCAGAACCAGAAGCACAATCAGGCTTTGCTATAAAACTTCCTGCTTCAACTAATTCACTTTGGCAGACAATTTCTTCTCCCTCTTTTGAACTTGATGAGTACTATACTGTCTCATATAAAATCAATGGTTCAGCTACCGTTTCGTTTGATGAAAATGAATGGACAGATACAACAAGAATTAGTCACTATCATTGGACAGAAGTAACTAAGGAAGAAGCTCAGGAACATGGAATCTATGAGACTATTAATGTTGAAGAATTCCCTGCCGCCGAAGTTGAGTATTATGGTAAGTACCTAGCACATATCTATACTCATTATGTATTAGAACCTTACTATGACTATGATGAAGTAGATCCAGACAGCTATGATCAAGAATGGCGAGATGCTTTTGAAGACCCTGAAGACCCAACTCATCATACTGTAGCTGAATTACCTGCTCCTGATGAACATAACTTAGGCCAATTCTTCCGCTATCTCTTTACTCCAGATCCAACTATTTCTAAAGTATGGGAAGATCTGCCAGAACCAACGGAAGAGCAAATGGAATCAGCTATTAAACAGGAAGGTGAAGCTAGTCAATATCCTGTTGGTACTGTATCTTATATTGAATCAGAGGATGTTAAAGTATATTACATCGTAGCAGAAGTAGAAATTCCTGCCGATCCTTACTATAGATATTTCTTAGAGGTTGAGAAAGAAAGAGAAGTTTCTGTTGAGGTTGAGAAATACTATAGATGTGATGAAGAAGTAGAAGATCTGGGTTGGGAAGTATTTAGACATACTCTGCAATGGAAAGGACATAATACTACCTTCTCTATCTATGGTACTGGTGAATTGATTGAGCCTAAAGTTGAAATTGGTAGCGTTGGAACATCATGGGCTCCTAATGCTGTTGATACTGATCCTGTTGCAGCTAAATTCAATGACTATAAGTACCTGACATCAACTTTCGCTAAGGAACAGAACCAAATCACTTTCAATAATATAGCTAGTGTTGGTAAAAGAGGAGTAGATAGTTTCACAGTCAAAGGTGGTTTCTCTGGTTCTTATAATGACGATTCAGATGCTTTCATTTGGTCTGGTTCTGATTATAATACAGTTCAAGCCTTTATCCAAGACAACAACGATAAGAAAGAGGAGAATCCACATTGGTTCGTTGAGGAAAATACAGTGGATGCTCCTAACTCTTATATTCCTTTCTCTGGCCAATCTATGTTCAATAATGTAGCAGCCAGAGGTGAATTTAGAGGCTTGTTCGTTGATGGAGAAACAGGAGAAAAACTAGAATCATCAGAGGTTGGTATTTCTGGTTTGATTGATGCTGGTGCTGTAGTTAGAGTTGATAGCTTCGCACAAGGCTTCGATTATATTCTTCAATCTACTCATGCTGTATTTAAGTTTGAGAAAGGATACCTGACAGATGTATTCGATTCAGAAGCGGAAGCAGATAAACTCTCTATTCAATATAACTTAACTTCAATCCTTCCTGAAATTTGCAAACCTACCTCAGAGAATTATAAGATTGATTTGATGGTTAATCTCTCAAGCTGTCCTATCTATACTCATTATGATTCGACAAGTCTTACTAGTATTTCTGGTATTGAATTTGTAAAGGGAAGATTAGTGACAGTGGCGCAAGGCTATAAGGATGCTTCAACTACACCTCAGACGGAAAACCAAAAGCAGGGATTTAATGGATGTATTCAAATCTATAATACAAATAAATTCTTGCTGTTTGCTAAGGGAAGATTAGTTAAGATCCTTGATTCTATATCTGAACTCAACAACGGATTATTTACATACTAATATTATATGAAGTTTAACCCAATTCCACAAGAAGGGAAAATTACCTGGGATAGAATTGCAAGTTTAATAGATTATAATTTTAGATCCATTCAAACAAAATATCCACAAGTTGATAGGTACGAAACAGCACATAAGGGAGTCTTCAATAACCTAAATGAAGTAATTGATAAGATCACCAATCCTGTCAACGGTAATTATGTTTTTGTTAGAGGAGGTAGTGATTTTAGTTCTTTTAAGATCTACTATTATATGGAAGGTCAATGGAAAGAACTAAGTAATCAATATAATCCCGACTTGAACCCAGATGATTATATCGAAACTGAGGCTATATCTGATTACTATTTTAAATCCTTAGTTGGTCTGGATCTAGATTTTAATTTCTATGATTCAAGTAGCAATCTATTATCACCAGTCTCAAGCTCTATTGGCGCCGATACAGTCATTATTCCTAGGGGTGCAGTAAAGTTCCAGATATCTAAGATTCTAATGGCAGAAGAAGATAGTACCGAGAGTGTTCAGAATATTAATACTAAAGCTACATTGATTAGTACTGGCACTGTTATTACTGGATTATGTGGCCAGTTTAATGTATTCTACCGGTTTGATGTTCCTAATCTAAGCATTGGGGATTTTAAATTGGAAATCACAGCACTCGAGGACACTACCTATAAAATTTTTAAACCAGAAACAACCTAGTCATGGAATTACATTATATATCAAGACAGAAATATTGGAGGGACGCAGCAGATTCCATAAACTCTAATTTTACTTCTGTCGGAACTAGTATTGATGAGCTGTTGAAGAATACCAAACTATCTAAAGGTATATTTTCTAACGTCACTGAACTGAAAGAAGCATATCCCAATCCACCCGAAAATTCATGGGCTGCAGTAGAAAGTCTTGATAGCTTCTATTTGTTTATTTTCGAGGAAGGTAACTGGGAGAATACAGGACAAAAGATGAGTTTCGATGATATGGAACTAGAAGATTATACCATGTCTGAATATATGTCTGATCCTGTTGATATTCTCGATGACTATTAATTCTACAAAAGGAGGGTTGATATGTAAAAGTATTAGCTCTCCTCTTGTTTCTAAAAAATCATGTCCGCAATAGATACATTACCATTTAAAACAGAAGAACAGTGCATAGAATATCTTAGACTGTTTCGTGAGAAGAATAACCTTGTCTGTGATAAATGTGGTGGAGATAGGTTTACTTGGTGTGAAGCTGAAAGAAGATGGACATGTAGGAGTTGTAAACATGTAACCTATCTGACAGGTGGAACTATAATGCATGGCTCTAATCTGCCACTTCTATACTGGTTTACTGCTATCCATTTACTATCTGAAAATCCAAAAATATCATCAAAAGAAGTCCAGAGGGTATTAGGTCATAAACGATACCAACCAATCTGGGAAATGATGAATAAAATAAAAGCAAG
>AUXO017095233.1_pt1 | contig 15974 bp, 10 predicted proteins | sample 768731 | NCBI WGS metagenome assembly AUXO01 (sample SAMN02715735, study PRJNA202380) | gut metagenome | biome: sheep rumen | host: Ovis aries | place: New Zealand: Palmerston North
GTATTACCGCAAGTCTGTCAGAAATAACGTTAAGCAGCCTGAAGTAAAGACAGAAAGCTCCGAAAAACCTTCAAAAAAGAAGAATGCCGACAGGGTCGCATCCGCAAAACGCCGTCAGCGTCTTTCAGATATCGAGAAAGAAACCCGTGCTCTTGAAGATGAACAGAAGGAGATTGAATCCAGGTTCGGCACTGACGCGGGCGAAAATGACTACAAGCGTTATGCTGAGATTTCAGCCAAACTCAATTTGCTTTATGAAGAGTATTTCGAACTCGGAGAAGAATAAATTAATATGATTATCTTCTTCAAGTAATAAGAATAATGTTGTAAAATTTTAGATATTATTCTTAATACGAGGTACTTATATGGGCATGACGATTACGCAGAAGATCCTGGCGGACCATGCCGGGGTGCCCGAAGTAAAAGCGGGAGATCTTATCGAAGCAAAACTCGATTATGTTCTCGGAAATGACGTTACTGCTCCGCCTGCGATCAAGATCCTCAAAGAACTCGGAACCTGTAAGGTTTTCGATAAGGACAGGGTTTGTCTGATCCAGGATCACTTTACTCCGAACAAGGACATCAAATCTGCCGAACTCTGCAAGACTATGAGATGTTTTGCAAGGGAACAGGAGATCAGGCATTTCTATGAGCTCGGCCGCCGTGAGATGGGTATAGAGCATGTCATTCTTCCCGATAACGGAATAGTTCTTCCGGGTGACATGGTGATCGGCGCAGATTCTCATACATGCACATATGGCGCACTCGGTGCGTTTTCCACAGGCGTGGGTTCTACGGATCTTGCCTGTGCGATGGCGAGGGGCATCACATGGTTCAAGGTCCCTGATGCGATCAGGATAATACTCAAGGGAACGTTCAATAAATATGTAACCGGCAAGGATCTTATCCTCCACATCATCGGCATGATCGGTGTCGACGGAGCTCTTTACAAGTCTCTGGAATTTGAAGGCGAAGGCTTGAAGAGCATTTCGATGGCAGGAAGATTTACGATCTGCAACATGGCTATCGAGTGCGGCGCGAAGAATGCCGTATTCCCGTTTGACGAATACACTTTGAGATACATCGCGAAAACAAATCCCAAGAGATTTGCTTCCAGTGATTACAAGATCTATGAAGCGGATGAAGATGCTGAGTATTCACAGACGATCGAGATCGATCTCGGTGATGTTCCGCTTACGGTAGCGCTTCCCAGCATACCTTCCAACACAAAGAGAGCGGAAGACTGCAAAGACCTGAAGATCGATCAGGTAGTTATCGGTTCATGCACTAACGGAAGACTCGAGGATATCGGTGCGGCAGCTCAGATCCTTAAGGGACTCAAGGTCCACAAGGATGTAAGATGCATCATCATCCCGGGTTCACAGAAGATATACAGATACGCTCTTGAAGCAGGTTGGCTTTCGATCTTTGACGATGCCGGATGCGTTATTTCCACTCCGACATGCGGACCTTGTTTAGGCGGCCATATGGGCGTACTTGCGAAAGGCGAGAGATGTGTTGCCACGACCAACAGAAACTTCGTCGGAAGAATGGGAGACACAGGCTCTGAAGTTATCCTGAGCGGTGTGCCCGTTGCTGCCGCATCTGCAGTATTGGGACGCGTCGGAACGCCCGATGAGCTTTGACGGAGGTGCATATGATAGTTACCGGTAAAGCGTTCAAGTACGGAGACAATGTCGATACCGATGTCATCATTCCGGCAAGGTATCTTAATTCAAGTGATCCCGAACATCTTAGGCAGCACTGCATGGAAGACATCGATGCTGATTTCGTAAAAGAGGTCGGCCAGGGTGACATCATGGCGGCGGGAAAGAATTTCGGCTGCGGATCTTCAAGAGAGCATGCGCCCGTTGCCATCAAAGCAAGCGGCATCTCACTGGTAATTGCAGAGAGCTTTGCAAGGATATTCTTCCGCAACTGCATCAATGTCGGACTTGCGATCATGGAATGTCCCGAGGCAGCGAAGGCGATCTCAAAGGGCGACATCATCAAAGCTGATTTTGACACCGGAATAATCGAGAACGTTACAAAGAACGAGAAATATCAGGCAAAGCCGTTCCCGGATTTCATCAACGGGATAATAGCAAGCGGCGGCCTTCTGGAGTACACAAAGAAACAGACTCAAAATTAGCGGGAAGGGAGAGAGGAATTGCATGGGAAAATCTTATAACATCGTATCGGTACCCGGCGACGGCATAGGTCCTGAGACCAACGGCGCGGCGGTAAGAGTGCTTCAAGCAGTTGCCGGAAAGTACGGCTTTGAACCAAAGATAACGGAATACAAGGCCGGCGGATGTGCGATCGACGCCTTCGGAGTGCCGCTTCCCGGTGAGACTCTCCGGGCCTGCATGGATTCGGATGCGGTTCTTTTAGGCGCGGTCGGAGGTCCGAGATGGGACATGATCGAAGCTGAAAGAAGACCGGAACAGGCCATCCTGGGACTCAGGCAGGGAATGCATCTTTACGCGAACTTAAGGCCTGCCGTTCTTCAGAAGGAACTCGGCAATGTATCTCCGCTCAAGAATCCCGGAGACATCGACATGCTCATTGTAAGGGAACTTACGGGCGGCATCTATTTCGGCAAGCAGGGAGCCTACAAGAGTTCCGAAAAGCTTTTCGACGGTACCAGAAAGGGCACTGTGGCTTTCGATACGGAGACATATTCAGAAGCTGAGATCAGCAGGATATTAAGGCGCGGCTTTGAATATTCCATGAAACGCAGAAAGAAGCTTACCGTTGTGGACAAGGCCAACGTACTTAGTACGAGCAGGCTCTGGCGCACTCTCGCGAAAGAGATCGCAAAGGAATATCCGGAAGTTGAAATGGATTTCCTTTACGTTGACAACTGCTCGATGCAGCTTGTCAGCAGGCCTTCGACATTTGACGTAATAGTAACTTCCAACATGTTCGGAGATATCCTTTCGGATCTTGCAGGACAGATAACGGGATCGGTCGGTCTCCTTCCGTCAGCATCGCTCGGAAACCCGGGAATGCCGGGACTCTTCGAGCCTATACACGGTTCTGCTCCCGACATTGCGGGGCAGAAGAAGGCAAACCCGATCGCATCGATCCTTTCCGTACAGCTCATGTTAAAGCTCCATCTTGGCGAGAAGGATGCTGCTGAATCGATCTCGCAGGCGGTAAGGAAAACACTCGCAGATGGTGCCAGAACGCCTGATATCGCATTACACGGCGATGAGAAAGACAAGTCGAAGATCATTCTCGTCAACACGGATGAGATGACGGACAGGATAATCGCAAATCTTGAATAAATAAGCTGGTCAAAGGGAGAAACTGAAATGGCAAAAAAGCTGGTCGCCGTAATAGACATCGGATCGCTTACGGCGAGGATCAAGATATTTGAAGTCAACGCCAAGGGCAAGCCCAAGGAAATAGAGGCAGTACGCAAGTTTACGGGGCTCGGTTCGAGAAGTTACAGATCGGGCACGATCCAGCCTGAACAGGTCGACGAGCTTTGCAGATGCCTTAAGATGTTCGACGAGAAGTGCCGCGAATACGGCGTTACAAGGGTTTTCTGCGTAGCAACCTCAGCATTCAGAGATGCAACCAATGCTGATATCGTCATAGAGAAGATAAGGACCAGGACGGGTTTCAAGATCAAGGTCCTCGATAACGCGATGGAAAGGTATTACCAGACTATCGCGGTACAGGCCATCTATCCTGATTTCGGCAAGATGATCGAAAACGGAACCATGATCCTCGATATCGGTTCCGGTTCTTTGCAGGCATCAGTTTACGACAAGTCGGAATTCGTTTTCAGCCAGAACCTGGTACTCGGATCACTTCGTATCTCGGGCATGCTTTCCGATCTCCAGAGCAGGACCACTCACTACGAGGATGTTTTGGAGGAGTTCATCGCACAGGATCTGAACGACTATCACGCCGTAGAACCTAAGGGCATTACATACCGCAACCTCATCGCTTTTTCGGGCGAGATGGGTTTCATCAAGAAACTGTCAGGCCATGATTCCATGGGCTCCTGCGAGCTTACGAAAGAGGAGTTCCTCAAGGTCTACGAGTATCTTCTTAAGACACGTCCGTCAGATCTTACGGCTAAGGACAAGGTCCCTTCAATGATCGCTCCGCTCCTTTTGCCGACCGCATTGATCGTAAAGAACATCCTTGAATATACCGGCGTTGATTTTATCTACATGCCGCACGCGTCGCTTTCTGACGGTATCGTCTACCATTACTGCTATACGACTTTGGGTCTTAAGGCTCCGTTTGCGCCTGACAGCTATCTGATTTCCGCTGCAAGGCATATCGCAAAGAGATACAGATCTGACAAGAAGCATGTCGAATTCGTCGAAAAGACCGCGCTCAAGATGTTTGATGAACTAAGGGACGTCAGCGGCCTCGGAGAGCGCGACAGGCTTCTTCTTCAGGTTGCCGTAATACTCCATGAGATAGGCAAGTTCGTTCACGCGAGAAACCACAGTGACGCCGCTTATTCGGTCATTAAATACACAAACCTGATGGGACTCGATCACGAAGAGCTCAATATGGTCGCGCTGATAGTAAGACTCTATCCGAGGAGCAATCCTTATGACAGCTACTACTATTCGTTGCTGCCGCCTAACCAGAAGGTCATCGTTTCAAAACTTACGTCGATCCTCAAGATCGCAGATGCATGTGACGCCGCGCATAAGGAAAAGGCCAGAAAGGTCACATGCTCGATAACTGACAATAAATTCGTCACGGTGTGCGAATCGCCTGAAGACATGTCTTTCGAGCTGTGGGCTTTCGAGAACCGCGGCAAGATGTTTGAAGATGTCATGGGCATCAAGCCCGTGCTCAAGGCAAGGAGGAGGGAAGTCTGATGGCAGTTAGAAAGACACCTGCAAAGAATACGGCAAAGAAGGCTGAGGTGAAAAAGCCTGCGGTAAAAAAGACTGCAGGTTCCGCAGCAGCAAAGAAACCCAGGGGAGTTAAGGTCGCACTTAAGAAAACGGATGCTCCCAAGCTCAGGGTTGCAGCCAAGAAGCCTTCCGCAGCTGCCGAGAAGACAAAGGACTACAAGTCTGACAAGTATGCCTCATTCCTGAGTGCCAATTCGAAGTACTTTAACCGCGAGCTTTCGTGGATAGAGTTTGACGAGCGTATCCTTCACGAGGCAAGAGACATTAAGAATCCGCTTCTGGAAAGACTTAACTTCCTGTCCATCACTGCTTCAAACCTCGATGAATTCTACATCGTGCGCGTCGCATCCTTAAGAGACATGCTGAGCATCGATTTCACAGAAAAGGATATCGCCGGATTTACGGTCAGCGAGCAGCTCGAACGCATTGACGAGAGGACCAGAAAGCTTATGTCCCTCATGTATTCGACATACGGTCGCACTCTCGTTCCGGCACTTGCCCAGGAGAAGATCTACCTCAAGGATTATTCCGAACTTACAAAAGAAGAACAGGGGATCGCCGATTCTTACTTCAGGGATGTACTCTATCCCGTTCTAACGCCGATGGCTGTCGACTCTTCAAGGCCTTTTCCTCTCATCTACAACCGCATGCTCAACATGTGCGTAATGCTCGAGAACGATCCTGACAGCGTCAGGCTTCAGGATAAAGCATCCGAAGGCATTGTCAATTCCAAGAAGAAATCACAGGCAGATAAGGAAGAGCACGACAAGCATATGTATGCGACTGTTCAGATACCTACGGTCGTAAAGAGGCTTTATCAGATCACTACGGCAGACGGGGACATCTTCGTACCCATCGAACAGATAATCATGGCAAACGTCAACGAACTGTTTGACGGCCAGAAAGTCGTTGCGTCAGGCTTTTACCGCGTAATGAGAAATGCCGACCTCGATATCGATGAGGACGAAGCTGAAGATCTCCTGAAGGAGATAGAAGCCCAGGTTAGGCGCAGAAGGTTCGGAGAGATCATTAGACTTGAGATCCAGGATGACATGGATCCCGAGCTCCTGAAGTATCTTATAAAGGAACTCGGAGTCGATAAGAAGGATATCTTCAGCGTCAACGGCCCCATCGATCTGACGTTCCTGTCAAAGCTTACTTCTGCCTGCAAAGCAAAGCATCCGGATCTCTGCTATCCGGCGCATGAACCTGCCGAGCCGGCTTCCTTTGACGGCCCTGTCAGTGAACTCGATATCTTTGCGCAGATCAGGGAGAAGGACCGTATCGTTCATCATCCTTATGAAAGCTTTGAGCCTGTTCTCGAATTCATAAAGCAGGCTGCAAGAGATCCTAACGTGCTTGCGATCAAACAGACGCTCTACCGCGTATCTGACAGGTCACCGATCATTGCGTCGCTCCTTGAAGCTGCCCAGTGCGGAAAACAGGTAATGGTATTGGTTGAGCTCAAGGCCAGGTTTGACGAAGAGAACAACATCAACTGGGCAAAAATGCTCGAAAATGCAGGATGCCATGTTATCTACGGCCTTGTGGGACTCAAGACCCACAGTAAGATCACGCTCGTTGTACGTAAGGAGGATGACGGTATAAGACGTTATCTGCACCTTGCTACAGGCAACTATAACGACATTACTGCAAAGATATATACGGACATCGGCCTTTTCACGGCTTCCGAAAGCTTCGGCGAGGATGCATCGCAATTCTTCAACATGCTTTCGGGATTCTCGATCCCTCAGGTCTGGAACAGGCTCGTTCCTGCACCTTTGTGGATGAAGGATTACTTTGTCCGCAAGATCAGACAGGAGGCTGAAAATGCCCGCAACGGCAAGCCCGCGAGGATCGTCGCAAAGATCAATTCGCTTGTTGACGGTGTCGTCATCGATGAGCTTTACGACGCATCTTGCGCAGGTGTAAGGATAGACCTCATAGTAAGAGGCATCTGCTGCCTCAGGGCGGGGATCCCGGGAATGTCCGAGAACATTACGGTCCGCTCGATCACCGGCCGTTTCCTGGAACACTCGAGAATATTCTATTTCTATAATGAAGGACATGAAGACCTCTATCTTGCTTCCGCCGACTGGATGCCGAGAAACCTCAACAGGCGTGTAGAGCTTCTTTTCCCGATAGAAGACAGCGACTGCAGGGCGCGTGTCATGGAGGTCTTAGAGGTTGAACTCGCGGATACGGTCCGCGTCAGCTTCCTGAATCCTGACGGAACATATTCGAAACTCGATCTCAGGGGAAAGGATAAGCTCGACTCCCAGAAGAAGCTTATCGAGCTCGCAGATGAGGCTGCAGCGCTCCGCAACAAGAGTGAGGATAATATAGAATTTACGCCCGCGGAAAGCCCGAGAAGCTGATAATCAACACTTTTGCCCAATATTGTTGATTGACTTTGAATTGCTTTATTTATATTTTTAGGTCAGTTTTAATTTGTTGGAGGCAACTATGAAGAGTATAAAGATTATATCGGTAATGCTTGCGGCAGCCGTAGCTGTTTCGCTCTTTGCCGGCTGTAAGAAAAAGCCTGTGACAAGCGCAGTTATCGTTTCGACACCTGCACCTACCATGACTGTTCCGACAACTGAGGCAACAACGGCTGAGACGACAGAAGCTCTGGCTCCTTCGATCGCAACAGAAGAGACCACTACGACTTTTGCGACAGTTCCCACCACCGAGGAGACCACAAAGAAGCCGACTCCCACGCCCAAGCCGACCAGCACTCCTGCACCTACTCCTTCAGTAAAGATCGGAAGCCTTGTTAAGGACGAAGCCAACGTTATCAAGGATGATGCGGCTCTGGAGGCAAAACTTGCCGAGTTCCAGAAGGCAACAAAGATCATCCCTGTCGTTTATACGGTCAAGACCAATCTCACAGGCGACGATTTCAGGACTTATACAAAGAATATCTATAAGAACAATTTCAAGGATCAGAACCACTTCCTGATCGTTTACAGAGTCTCAAAGAACGGCGGCGGCTGGTCCTGGACAACGAGCATCGGCAGCAAGGCTTATTCAAAGCTCAACAAGGCCGGCATCACTTCGACGTATTCGTCTGACCTTTCCAAAGCTCTCAAGAGCAATAAAGACAGGGGCAAGGGCTTTATCTCTTTCTTCGATAAGACCCAGAAGACACTTACAGGAAAGTGATGAGTATATGCACACAAAATAAAAAGGTCTCAAACCTTAATTGTCTGTGCAAAAAAATATTTACATAAAATCTTTTAAAGAATAAAATACACGCATGAAGATCATTTGGTTTATCAGCTATGCATACGCATTACACGCTTCTGATAGTAAGCGTTAGTGTTCACTGCCTGTAGATCAGATCTTAAATTGAATATTCGGACAATGGGGTCCCGCAGTGAATCACTGTGGGACTTTTATATTTTTTTGAGGGGAGAAGACCTAAATGTGCGGTATAGTCGGGTATACGGGTAAGAAAAAAGCAGCGCCGATCCTTCTTGACGGCCTTGCGAGGCTTGAATACAGAGGTTACGATTCTGCGGGAATCTCGATCAGGGACGGCGAGGCCAATCCTGTGGTCGTAAAGGCAAAGGGCAGGCTTAAGGTCCTTGCCGAAAAGACTGACGGAGGAAAGGCGCTGGCAGGTACCTGCGGTATCGGCCACACAAGATGGGCAACACACGGCGAACCTTCCGAGAACAACGCCCATCCACATATCGTTGACGATTATAACGTCGTAGGCGTTCACAACGGCATCATCGAGAACTACCAGCAGCTCCGCGAGAAGATGATCCGCAAGGGGTACACCTTCTATTCTGATACCGATACCGAAGTCTGCATTAAGACTATCGACTACTATTACAAGAAATATACCCATGATCCCATTGAAGCTCTTGCAAAGACCATGGTGCGTGTAAGAGGTTCCTATGCCCTCGCGGTAATGTTCAAGGATCATCCCGGAAAGATCTTTGTAGCCCGCAAGGACAGCCCGATGATCATAGGTGTTGACAAAGATTCCTCTTACGTTGCTTCTGACGTTCCCGCGATCCTCAAATACACACGCAATGTTTACTACATCGATGATCTCGAGATGGCCTGCATCGAACCCGGCAAGGCTACATTCTACAACCTTGACGGCGACGTCATTGAGAAGGAGCAGGTCGTCATCGACTGGGATGCTTCCGCTGCCGAGAAGGACGGATTCGAGCATTTCATGATGAAGGAGATCCACGAGCAGCCCAGGGCTGTTGCAGATACCCTCAAGTCTCTAGTTTCTCCTGAAGGAGAGAAGTACGTGGCAGATCTTTCACAGGCCGGCCTTACCGCTGAAGAGATGAAGAAATTGTCTCAGATCTATATCGTTGCGTGCGGTTCTGCGTACCATGTAGGCGTTGCCGCCCAGTACGTTATCGAAGAGCTCGTCCGCATACCCGTAAGATGCGAGCTGGCATCCGAATTCAGATACAGGGATATGCCTTTCGCGCCTGATTCAATGGTAATAATCATAAGCCAGTCAGGAGAGACCGCCGATTCGCTCGCAGCTCTCCGCAAGTGCAAGGATTCAGGCATCAAGACGCTTGCCATAGTAAATGTCATCGGTTCCACGATCGCACGTGAAGCAGATCACGTCCTTTACACGATGGCAGGTCCTGAGATCTCTGTAGCCACAACAAAGGCTTACAGTGCCCAGCTTGCCCTGTCTTATGTACTTGCTATAGAGCTTGCTTCCGCAAAGGGGACCATCGATGAAGAGAAGAGACAGGAACTCCTTACCGAGGTCATGACGATCCCTGATAAGATCAGAAAGCTTCTCGAGGACAAGGAGCGCCTTCAGTGGTTTGCTTCAAAGCTCGCGGCACAGAAGGATATCTTCTTCATCGGACGCGGTATCGATTATGCAATCTGCATGGAAGGTTCGCTCAAGATGAAGGAGATCTCTTACATCCACAGTGAGGCTTATGCAGCAGGTGAGCTCAAGCACGGCACGATAAGCCTCATAGAGAACGGCACCTTCGTTATCGGCGTTCTTACCCAGAGCAGGCTTTATGAGAAGACGCTTTCGAATCTCGTTGAAACGAAGACGAGAGGCGCTTATCTTATGGCACTTACGAGCTTCGGCAATTATTCGATCGAGGATTCGGCTGATTTCGTGGTCTATGTTCCCAAGATAAACGAGCTGTTTACAGCATCTCTTGCGATTATCCCGCTGCAGCTCTTAGGCTACTATGTTTCATGCGCCAGAGGTCTTGACGTCGACAAGCCGAGGAACCTCGCAAAGAGCGTAACTGTAGAGTAAGAGGTATTCATATGCTTCATGAGGAATGTGGTGTTTTCGGGATCTATGACATAAACGGCGGCGATGTCGCCCATACCGTTTATTACGGACTCCTTTCACTCCAGCACAGAGGTCAGGAAAGCTGCGGCATCGCCGTAAGCGACACGGCAGAGCCCAAGGGAAGAGTTATCTCGCAAAAGGGCATGGGCCTTGTAAATGAAGTCTTTACCGGTGATGCGGTGGATAAGCTTCCGGGTAATATCGGTATCGGTCACGTAAGATATTCAACAGCAGGTTCGAGCACGCGCGAAAACGCCCAGCCGCTCGTTCTTGAGTATGTAAAAGGAACACTGGCCCTGGCCCATAACGGAAACCTTACCAATTCTCCTGAGTTAAGGGAAAGACTGGCATATACGGGCGCCATATTCCAGACCACTATCGATTCAGAGCTCATAGCTTATCTCATTGCAAGGGAGCGTCTTGAGTCTGACAGCGTTGAAGAGGCAGTAAGACTTGCCATGAAGGGACTTCGCGGTGCGTACAGCCTCGTGGTCATGTCACCAAGAAAACTGATAGGAGCAAGAGATCCTTACGGATTCAGACCTCTGGTCATCGGCAAACGAGACAAGGCCTGGATATTTGCATCCGAAACATGCGCTCTTGATACCGTCGGAGCAGAATATGTAAGAGACGTGGAACCCGGTGAGATCGTTACGGTCACATCGGAGGGCGAGCTTATTTCCGACCGCACTAACTGTCTGACAAAAGATAAGCACGGACACTGCATTTTCGAATATATCTATTTCGCAAGGCCCGATTCTTCGATCGACGGGATCAGCGTATACGAATCCAGGATTAAAGCCGGCAAATATCTTTATGAGGATGATCCCATAGAGGCAGATGTCGTAGCGGGTGTCCCCGAATCGGGAAACGTCGCCGCACTCGGTTATTCAATGGCTTCCGGCATTCCCTTCGGACAGGTGTTCGTTAAGAATTCCTATATCGGAAGAACGTTTATCAAACCGGGGCAGAAGAGCAGGGAGAACAGCGTCATGGTAAAGCTTAATGCCATGAAGAGCGCTGTTGCCGGCAAGCGTGTGGTCATAGTTGATGACTCTATCGTCAGAGGTACGACTTCTGACAGGATCATATCGATGTTAAGAGAGGCAGGCGCAAAAGAAGTACACATGCGCATCAGCTCACCGCCGTTCCTGTGGCCGTGCTTCTTCGGTACAGACGTTCCTGCAAGGGAACAGCTCATAGCTTACAAGAGGGATGTCGAGCAGATCCGCGAGAAGATCGGTGCGGATACGCTTGGATACCTTAAGCTTGAGCGCTTGAGTGACATCGTTTCAAACAAGATAGGCATCTGCAGGGGCTGCTTTACAGGCGATTACCCTGAGGATCCGCCTTCTGAAGACATCCGGGGAGAATTTGAAAGATAAAGGGGAATAAACATGAGGATCAACATTAACGAGAACTTCGGCAAGATCAAGCAGAACTATCTGTTTTCCGATATTGCGGCAAGGGTAAAGGCTTACAAGGAAAAGAATCCCGAAGCAGACATCATCAGACTCGGGATCGGTGACGTAACACTCCCGCTTCCTGCGCCTTCCGTCCGCGCAATGGAAGCAGCTTCCAAGGAAATGGGAGTTAAGGACACTTTCAGAGGCTATCCGCCGGAATACGGTTACGATTTCCTCCGTGAAGCGATCAGCAGGCACTATGCTTCTCTTGGTACCGACATCAAGCCTTCTGAAGTGTTTGTTTCTGACGGCGCTAAAAGTGACCTCGGAAACCTTGTGGATATCATGGGCGACAATGAGATCATAATCCCTGATCCCGTTTATCCCGTTTATGTCGATTCCAACCTCATGTGCGGCAGAAAGGCAACACTCGTGCCCGGTTCTGCCGATAACGGATTCCTGCCCATGCCTCCCGGGAAGAAGGGCGATCCTGCAGTGATCTATATCTGCTCACCCAACAACCCGACTGGCGCAGTATACGGATTCGACGGTCTTAAGGCATGGGTCGATTATGCTATCGAGACAGGCTCTCTCATCATTTTCGATGCGGCTTATGAAGCCTTTATCACCGAGGATGTTCCTCATACGATCTATCAGATCCCCGGTGCTGACACATGTGCAATCGAGGTTTCTTCTTTCTCCAAGTTCGCAGGCTTTACCGGTACAAGATGCGGCTGGACTGTCATCCCTGACGGCCTTGAATCAAACGGTACAAAGATCGCTGCACTGTGGGCGAGAAGACAGGCTACCAAGTTCAACGGCGTCTCTTATCCCGTTCAGCGTGCGGCAGAGGCTGCCCTCACGGAAGAAGGCGTTAAGGCCTGCATGGAAAACATAGCATATTACAGAAAGAATGCATCCATGCTTTCTGAGCTCCTTAAGTCAAAGGGAATATTCTTCACGGGAGGAGTCAATTCGCCTTATGTATGGCTCAAATGCCCCAACGGAATGAGCGGCTGGGAATTCTTTGACCTGCTTCTTGAAAAGTACGGCATCGTCGGAACACCCGGTGAAGGTTTTGGAGAAGCGGGAAGCGGATTCTTCAGGCTTACGGCATTCGGTTCAGCCGAAGCAACGGCAGAAGCCTGCAGAAGACTTTCAGCACTTTAATCCTTATCGGATAAGAGAACTGCTTTTGAATACAATTTAACGCCCTTGGCCGCATTCGGATGAATGTGATCCAGCAGATACGTCCTGTCGGTTTCTACTGTCAGGACGTTTCTGATGTAAGGGTTTGCGTTTATGTACATCAGAGAGTTGTCTTTACAGTAGTTTTCAAGTGCGGCAGAGTACTCGTTGTTCATTGCGACTGTCTCATCATAAGAGATCTTACTGTACGGATCGCCGTCCGTTGATGTCCACGGGGCAATAAAGACGAATCTTGCTTTGCCGTTTTTTGAAGAAAGCTTGTCTTTGAGTTCGTCTATGCGTCTGATGTATTCTTCCGATGTCATTGCGCAGGTGTCTTTATTGCGGTAACGGATATCGTTTGTTCCGACTGCTATGACATACAGATCGGCAGCAGGGATATTATCAATGTTGTCGAGCATATAAGAAACCGTGCAGCCGCCCTTTGAGAAATTGGAGATCGGTTTGCCGGGGAATAATCCTTCGATGGGTTCATACCATGGCGTTCCGCCATTCTTGGTTCCCTCCGTAACGCTGTCTCCGACAAAACAAACCTTATCAGCGTCTGAGATCGCGCGGTACAGGGTGCTGTCATACATCCTGTCGCTCATTGGGAGTGGTGGAGTTTTCGTGCGGAGGAAACCGTCAGTGTTGAAATAGTATCTTTCTTTTACTGCCGAAACGTCCATACGGTTGCCGAAGACTACGGTAGTAATGATGCTGTGGGCCTTTTCGGCGCGTGAGATGTCATCAGTCGTAAGTACGGTCCTGAGTTTTTCGTTATTTACGATGTCATAGATGGGTACCGCACGGTAATTCCTGCCGGCGGGTGCATATGTATAGAGGGGAACTATTCCTCCGCCTATGATCTGCTTTGTATTCCGGTCGATATATACGTCGACCAGCATGCTCGTATCACCCTGGTTTTCGCGGTATCTGTTGGCAAAATTACCGGGACAGTAAGCAGTGAATACGTTCTTTCCGCCTATCTGTTCGATCTCGACAGGTTCAACAACATGCGGATGATCGCCGAGGATGATGTCGGCTCCGTTGTCCTTGAAGATCTTAAACCAGACATCCTGTTCCTTGTCAGGTGAGTTTTTGAACTGGGTTCCGATATGGGGAAGGACAAGGATGAGGTCAGGAGACAGCGACTTGGCCTGTCTGAAATCCTCTATGACCTGTGCTTTAAGCTTTTCAAACTGCTCGCCTTTGGTGCCTGTGATCATGGAAGTGATATAGGAATACTGTCCGTCGATCAGATCGTCATTGGATACATAGTTACTGCAGAAGGTATATGAGAGTACGGCGATCTTTATGCCGTCCTTTTCAATGAATTTGATGCGGTTTTTCTCTTTGTCCGCAGCATCCTTATATGACCCTGTGTGATCGAGACCTATCCTGTCGAGAACATCGATCGTTCTCTTTGCGCCTTCTTCGCCTTTATCCATAAGGTGGTTGTTGGCGTTGGTTACAAGGTCAAATCCTGCGTTCTTGACGGCTTGTGCAAACTCATCCGGGAAGTTTAAGTAGAGTTTCTTGCCGTCATCGAAATTGCCTGCCGTATAACCCTTTTCCTTACCGGCCATGGGGCCTTCAAAGACACCGATCGCAAGATCGGCAGAAGAAATATAAGGCTTTGCATATTCGAAAACATCATCGAAATTGTATGTGCTGCCGTTATATCCGAGCTTTACCTGGTCTTCAAGAAGTATGAGGTCTCCTGCGAACGTGATTCTGAAAGCCTTGTCAAAAGCTTCCTGCTGGGAACCGGTCATGGCAGGGTAGATGATGTCTTCTGAATGCTCAAATGAAGGATACTGATATTTTTCTTTGTCAGGAGCCTGAGGGAGATTCAGCGCATTAATTATGACGAGCGCGACAAGTCCGATCGAGACGGCTGCAGATACGACTTTTGCGATGCTGATCTTTTTTGAGCTGCCCGTAAATATCTCCACACCTGAAGTAAGGAATTTATTCATGAGATCTGCAACATGTTCATTGCCGAACAGCAGGCATATTCCAAGCGTAAAGAAGATGGAGATAGGTATCCGGTATACTTCGCCATAGAGTTTGATGAAGTCGCCTGCCCACAGTGCGAACATTCTGTGCAGTACGAAGATCCATAAGGAGTTGCGCCCGAACATGGTCAGGAAAGGGATCTCCTTGTCGTGTGCCAGGCATCTTATTCCGAAAGTGGCGAGATACGCAGTAAGGAAGAAGACCGCACGTCCGATGTATTCAGTCTGGTATGAATACGGCTGGAGATTTAATGAGGTTCCTTTAAAGGCCAGGAATTCACGCAGGATGATCGCCAAAAGTGCGGCACCGAGCACGGAGACGACGCCTATGAGCATTCTTTCCCTGTAATGTATCCCGGTCAGCTTTGAATGGCTCTCTTCACTTGTTTTGTATCCGAGCATATAGAAAGGATAAAAACCTATTATCCTTGCGACTGCAAAATGATTGTCTATGGAAGTGAAGAAGCCTGCGATCAAAGCTATGCCGAACAGAACGACGCTTATGCCTTTGAATTTGGCGAGTCTGTGAGCGGAAAGCCTCCAGACGACCATTGCTATGAGATACCAGTATGAATAAAGAGGCTCGATGACAGAAGTCAGGCCTTCAGGGTATTTAATGAATAAAGTAATGCTGTTGAATATGAAGTAGAGAAATATCAGTTTGAATATATTCCTGAAGCTGCGAGAATTCTCACTCTTGCCGAAATATCCCGAAACGAAGACGAAAGCCGGCATATGGAACATGTAGATATAATCAACGGCCGCATTGATGGAGCCGGAATCTGCCCTTAACTGATAGAGGATATGCGCGAAAACAACTAACAGGATAAGGAAGCCTTTAATATTGTCCCAATAAAGACTGCGTTTGTTGCCGGACAAGGTTGCGGTGCTCATATGATTCTTTCTGATATATATCTTTATTGCTTATTCTTATTGGTTAATGACCAGCATATTATATCACGATAAGGATATTTGCCCCAGATTTGCCGTTCTTATGGCTAAACCTTGCAGTTTTTGCAAATCTTTTTTCAAGATAATCGACACCTAATCCTCCGTGTGTTGCTTAATCATCAGAAATGGCCTGCATTGCTGATGGTTTAAGGGGTTTACAAGGGCAATAATGAAGCCATCAAACAAA
>AUXO015364813.1_pt1 | contig 15970 bp, 16 predicted proteins | sample 768731 | NCBI WGS metagenome assembly AUXO01 (sample SAMN02715735, study PRJNA202380) | gut metagenome | biome: sheep rumen | host: Ovis aries | place: New Zealand: Palmerston North
CTGCTTTCTGAAAGCATTTATTCCGCGTCTTCCCAGTTATGCCAGACGTTCTGAACGTCGTCATTGTCCTCGAACATGTCGAGCATCTTCTGCATGTTTTTGATGTCGTCCTCGTTCGTCAGCTTGATGTAGCCGTTCTGCGGAAGCATTTCGACCTGAGCAGACAGGAGCGTATACCCCTTGGCCGTCAGCGCGTCTGCAACAGAGGCGATATCGTCCTCGGCGGTATAGACGTTATAAACCTGCTCTTCCGGCTCAAAATCGGCGGCACCGGCATCAAGCGCATCCATCATAACAGTGTCTTCATCGAGCTCCTCGTCCTCGTTATCGATCACGATAACGCCCTTACGGTCAAAGGACCAGGAAACACAGTTGGCCGTGCCCATGTTGCCGTTGTATTTATCAAAATAATGGCGTATCTCACCGGCTGTGCGGTTGCGGTTATCGGTCATGGTCTCGACGATCACGGCGACGCCCTGCGGGCCGTAGCCTTCATAGGTGATCTTTTCATAGTTTTCGGTGTTGCCGGAGCCGAGCGCCTTGTCAATGGTGCGCTTGATGTTGTCATTAGGCATATTGGCGGCTTTCGCCTTGGCGATGACCGCGGCGAGCTTGGAATTGCTGCGCGGATCCCCGCTGCCGCCTTCTTTGACCGCAACGACCATTTCACGCGCGATCTTGGTAAAGGCCTGCGCGCGCTTTGCGTCGGCAGCACCCTTCGTTTTCTGAATATTGTGCCATTTGGAATGTCCTGACATTATCTTTCGTCCCTTCTATATCGAATACTACGTGCATTAGCAATATTTTCGGCAATCAGTTTAGCACAACACGGCTCTTATGACAAGTGTTATTTTGAAAGCCCTGCCCGTTACAGAAACAGGCAGGGCTTTTGTTCAGCTGCGCGGGATCAAGAGGATATTCGGCGGAAGCTCGTGTTTCTTACTCAGTTCTTCGATTGCTGCGAGACTGGCATGATATCGTTTGGCAAGTTCCCAGAGAGAACGACCGTTCTGCTTAACAAGCGAAAGAGACGGAAGCTCTGATAAAGGAAATGCATTGTCGGTATCCAGCTGCGCTGCCGATACGATATGAAGCTCTGTATAATCGAAAATGTCAAAATCGAACTGCAGCTCAGCGGAAAAAACGATCCGTCCCTGCTCCGCTCTGACCTCATAGGTGTTCAGTCTGATCTGACTCAGCTCTCCGTTTTCAGAAGGCAATGGGATCTCGAAGGAAAGCAATTTCTGCGCTGCGCTCAAGCTGCCGTTTTCTGTTTGCAGTACGCCGCTGATGATTGCCGAAGCCACGGCTTTTCCGTCTCGAATCATGTAAGACAGGATCTCGCCCTTTTTTGCGATAACGGTATACTCGCTCCCGTCGATTTCGCTCTGCTCCTCGGCAGAAATGTTTTGCGTTTCCATACGCTGAGACGAACTAACCAAAACGGTTTTTTCCTCAGTAAGCAGAGGAAAACGTGTGCTGAAAGCATCGGAAAGGCAATTTACCTCTTTCCTTGCGTTAAACCTGATCTGTGCGACAGCATGTATTTCAGTCTCAACGACCTTTGCATCGTTTACCGCGTCTGCGAGACTTGTGTACAAAGCGGTCGGCTGCAGGAGGACATTTGCGATCTCCACGTCTTCACCTGGCGAGTCGACAAGCACGCTGAAAGGAATACACTGTTCGAAGAACCGTGGAATCTTTCCATCGTCTGTTTCAAATCCAAGCCGAAGTTCTGCACCGCCCTTAAGAAGAATCTTGCTTCCGATCAGCTGATGCTCATAACACACGAGGTCGGCATGTGAGCAGACGAGCTGCATCACCCGCACCTCCGGCGACAGCGGGATCTGTTCGCTTATCACAAACGTTTTTTCGGCAACATCGGTTGTGATCAGGCACCCGTTCTTTTCCCAAAGCAGCTGCAGGCCGTTTTCCTCGTTTTGGTCTATTGTCACCGATATTGGGAAAGAATCCTCCACCCAGGCGCACAGCTCGACACCGATCGAAAGCTGAACGCCGATTTTTCTGCTGTTCACCAAGTGTGTCTGGACGCCCTGTGATGTGATCGATGCCTGCAGCACGGAATCCGGTGCGATAACATCACTGTCAAAATCGACCGTGAAATCTTTTACAAGGCTGACACAACGAAGTCGTTCAAGTCCCTCGGCAATATAGAAGATGGTTATTTCCGCGCTTCCGGAGACGCTTGCGCCGTGTGATGTTAGATTCTTTCCCTTCAAGAAAAGCTGGGTGTCCGTGAACGCAAGCTTCGCAATATCTTCATATCTGTCCGGTACGATACAGTCAACATACTCCTGGTTCATTTTTGTCTGGCGAAAGACTTGCTTCCGGCAGGAGATATTTTGTTGCTCGAATGATAGTTCCATATGCGCCTCTCCCCTATTACGTGCTTGGTACAGAGTATGAGACATGCCGCTTGTTTATGCCCGTTTGTGAAATAAGAAAAGGACTGTTTCCAGCGGCATGGGCATGCCGCTTATTGCTGCTTTTCATTTCAACAGCAGCGCAACAGCCAGACACCGCCGCAGATCAGCGCGCCTGCCAACACGAACCACCAGAAAGATTTCGGCAAAACAATGGACAGAATGATCACAACGCCGGTCCCGATCGCAATCAATCCCCAGAAATTCATTCCGTTTCTGCGCATAAAAACACGCCCCTTCGCCAAACGATAATACATTCTAAGCAAAGGAGCGTCGTTTTATGCCAGGTTTATGTTGTTTTCTGTTCCCATGGTTTTTGTTTCGCCGTCAGATCATACAGACGGACATACGAGGAATAGCGGCTTTTCCCGATCGCGCCGCTTTCAAGCGCTTCCCGTATCGCACAGCCCGGCTCCTTTAGATGAGCGCAGTCCGCAAAGCGGCATTTCCCTATGTAAGGAGCAAACTCAGGGAAATCAAACTGCAGGTCCTCTTTGGCGATGGTCTGCATCATCTGTATTTCAAAGGAAGCAAATCCCGGCGTGTCGGCGACATAGGTGTCGTCCCCGAGAGGATACAGCTCCACATGCCTTGTCGTATGCTTGCCGCGGCCGAGATGCTCGCTCACCTCTCCGGTCGGGATCGCAGCGCCGGGAAGAAGAATGTTCAGGATGCTGGATTTCCCGACGCCGGAATTTCCGGTGAGCGCGCAGACTTTCCCGCGCAGGATACGCCTGAGCTCCGCTGCGCCTTCTCCTGTCTCCGCGCTTGTGCGGACAACGGTGTAACCGGCAGCCGTGAAAATATCGTACAGTTCATCCCCGGCGTTCAAATCGACCTTGTTCACACAGATGACAAGCTCACAGCCTGCCTCGTGCGCAATGACGGCCACGCGGTCGATCAGGAACGGATCCGTGACGGGATTAACATTTGCGGCGATGAAAACCAGCGTGTCAATATTGGCGACCGCAGGACGGATGAAGAAATTTTTCCGCTCGAACACCGAGTCGACCCTTCCGCTGCCGTCGGCATCGATGCGAAGCTGTACGCGATCACCCACCAGGGGCGACGTTCCGTCCAGCCGAAAACGGCCGCGCGCCTTGCAGGCGACGATTCCCTCGGATGTTTTCACATAATAAAAGCCGCTCAGTGCTTTGATGATGATTCCCTCCGTCATCGCTTCACCGTTCAGCCCTCGCCGAGAGAAAGCTGGAGCGTAATATAACTGTGCTCTTCCACTCTTTCCCCGATCTGCACATTCTGCCCGACGACCGTACCTCTGTCGAGCGGGCTCTCCACCCACTCGGAACCGGCAAAGTTTAAATTGTTGCTCGCAAGCTTACTGATCGCGGCATCCTCCGACAGGCCGATCAGATTTGGCATTTGTACATAGACGATCTGCGGTCCGCTGCTGACATAGAGATGGACCGGATAGCCGCTGGTCAGCATCTCTCCTGCGGCCGGACTTGTGGAAATAACATAGTTATGGGCGATCGAATCGCTAGTCGCGGCCTCGACTTCGACCGTAAAGCCGGTTTTCTCCAGCGTGGCGATCGCTTCCCGGTAATCGACGTTGAAAACATCCGGAACCTCGATGGAGGTCATGCTCCGGCTGACGGAAATCTCCACGGATACACCGTCGTTCTCAATGCTCATGCTGCGTCCGGGATCGGGCTTTTGGCTGATGATCAGACCCGGCTCATAGTCATTGGTGTAAACATCGGTAATAATGAAATTATAAATAGGATCAGCATCGCGGACAACGTCTTCGTATCTGCTTCCGACAAACGTGGGCAGGTCGATCCGCTCCGCAGGAGAAAAAAGATCTCTGACCCAGAAGTTCCAAAGGAAAACGAACAGAAATACCGTCAGTAAAAGCACGCCGAAGGAACCGCTGAGGAAGCTGACCCGTGACGCCTTTTTGCGGCGGATCGCGTAGCTCGCCTTGGTGAGCTCGCTGTAGGAAAGGACGGGTTTGACCGATTCGACCTCTTCGTTTTCGATCGGGATCTCCTGGTTCATCGCGCCGCGTGTAAAGGCGTCAAGATCCTCCAGCAATTCTCCCGCGGTCTGATACCGTTCGTCGAGATCGGAATTCATCGCCTTGAGCGTGATCCTCTCAAGCTCGACAGGGATCGAAGGGAAGGTGTCCCGCAGAGGCTCTGGCTTTGCGTTCATGTGCTTAACGGCGATCTCGGCCAGCGTGTCGCCCGTGTAGGGCAGCCTGCCGGACAGCATTTCATACATGACGACGCCAAGAGAATAGATATCGCTGCGCGCGTCCGGGCTCAGCCCCCGCGCCTGCTCGGGCGCGATATAGTGGATCGATCCGATGGTCTGGCCGTTGTTCTCATACACCTCGTTTTCAAGCGCAGCAATACCGAAGTCAGCGACCTTGAGCGTGCCGTCACGCAAAAGCATGATGTTTTGCGGCTTGATGTCACGGTGGATGATGCCGCGCTCATGGGCATGCGCGAGCGCGCGCGTGATCTGCTTGGAAAAATGTACGACCTCTTTCCAGTCAAGCGCGCCCTTTTTATCCATGTACTGCTTGAGCGTGATGCCGGAAATGAGTTCCATGACGATAAACTCACGCTCATCGCTGTGGCTCACATCGTAGACCGAGACGATATTCGGATTGGACAGCATGGCGACAGCGTGGGATTCCGCGCAAAAACGTCTGCGGAATTCCTCGTCCTTCGCCATTTCCTCGCGCATGATCTTGACCGCCACATAGCGATTCAAACGGTGATCGAGCGCGCGGAATACAATGGCCATTCCGCCTTCGCCAATAGTCTCAAGGATCTCATAGCGATCTTCAAGCATTTGGCCAATGTATTTTTCTTCTTCGTTCATAGAGAAACTCCGTTACATGCTCATCTTTTGATAACAACGACCGTTACATTGTCCCGCGCGCCGCGGTTGAGCGCTTTGCTCATCAGCGCACGGCACAGGATCTCCGGTTCGGGGTAGTCCACGGCATAGTCCAGCATCTCCTCATCCGAGACAATGTTGGAAAGACCGTCTGAGCACAGGAGCAGCATATCGCCCTGTGCAAGGTTTATCTCATAATAATCGGCCTCGACATCCGCTTCCGAGCCAAGAGCGCGCGTTATGATATTGCGCTGGGGATGCTTTTTCGCCTGTTCCTTGGTAATGGCGCCATATTCGACAAGATCTTCGACGAGCGAATGATCGCGCGTGATCTGAATGATCGTGTCATAGCGCTTGAGCACCTGATAGGCGCGGCTGTCACCGACATTAATAAGATACCCTTCCCCGTTGGATTTGATAACACCGCCGACAAGAGTCGTACCCATTCCGTTGTAGGCCTCATCAAATTTTGAATACTCGAAGGCGACGCCGTTTGCGTCCGCGCAGGCGTCAAGCAGCAGCTTGCGATAATCGACGGTACGGCTGACGCGGGATGTGAGCTTTCCGTATACGTAATTCACGAATTCCTTATTAGACAACTGGCTGGCAAGGCCACCGGCCTTTGCGCCGCCCATACCGTCACATAAAGCCGTTACAACACAGTCTTTCGGCTCGCAGTATTCGATGATAAAGCTGTCCTGATTGTCCTGACGGACTTTACCCTTGTCCGTCATTCCGAAAAACTTCATACGATCATCTCCCGATCAGTTTCCCGCAGCATTCTTTTCCATTTTTCTTCTCAGCTGTCCGCAGGAGGCGTCGACATCGCTTCCCAGCGTTCTGCGAACAGTATAATTAACGCCGTTTTCATCCAGGATCTTCATAAAGGCCTTCATGTGTCCCTGCGTAGAGGGACGAAAGCGTCTCTCTTCGACATGATTGAGCGGGATCAGATTGACATGGGCCCCGCAATCACGAGCCCGCTTGGCTAGCAGCGATGCGTGTTCTGCGGTATCATTTACTCCGTCTATCATAGCGTATTCAAAGGAAATGCGTCTGCCGGTTTTCTGATAGTAGCGTCTGCAGGCCGCAATCACCTCGTCAACTCCCCTGCCGCGATTTGCCGGCATAATCCTGCTGCGTGTTTCATCGTCCGGAGCGTGAAGGGATACCGTCAGCGTGAGCTGCAGATCCAGCGCGGCCAGATCGTCAAAACGTTCGGTCAGGCCGCAAGTTGAGAGCGTGATGTGACGCATCCCGATGTTCATGCCTTTCGGGTCATTCACCAGTTTCAGGAAACGGATAACGTTGTCAAAGTTATCGAGCGGTTCCCCGATCCCCATGAGAACGATATGGGAGATCTTTTTGCCGCTGTCAAGTTCGGAGAAAAGCACCTCATCGAGCATTTCCGACGGTTCGAGACACCGGACCAGACCGCCGATCGTCGAGGCGCAGAAAGCGCAGCCCTGCCGGCAGCCGACCTGGGAGGAAATGCAAACCGTGTTGCCGTACTGATAGCTCATCACGACTGTCTCAACAGCGTTGCCGTCGCGCAGCTCCCAAAGATACTTGATCGTGCCGTCGATCGCAGAAATCTGTTTGGAGAGAACCTTCGGTTTGTGCAGATAAAAGGACTCATCCAGCTTTTCCCGAAACGACCTGGGCAGATCCGACATCTCATCAAAGGTTCTCACTCCGCGGGCTAACCATTTTCTGACCTGAGCGGCGCGATATTTTGCCTCTCCGAGCGAAAGGATCTCCGCCTCCAGTTCCTCGGGGAGCATGGATAAAATATCTTTTTTCATTCAGCGTTCCTTTATCAGCTTTGATACGAAAAAGCCGTCAGTTCCGTCGATGTTCGGATAAAAGGTATAGCAGCCGTTTGACGCGTTCCGGCCATCGACCGCGAACACCGCGGGCGAATAGTTTATGTGTCTGTCCAGAAAATCTTCGATTACGGCTTCGTTTTCTTCACGCAGGATCGTACAGGTACTGTACAGCAAAATCCCGCCCGGTCGAACATAGCGGGAGAGGTTATTCAGAATCTCCCGCTGGATCGCGGGCAAAGCCGCGATCTCTTCCCGCGCTTTGTCGCGGATCTCCGGCTTTTTCCCGATCACGCCGAAGCCGGAGCAGGGAACATCGGCAATAACTGCGTCAAAAGCCTCGCAGTATGAAGCCTCATAGTTTCGTGCATCCCGGCACTCTGTGCGCACGATGGATATGCCAAGCCTTTCTGCTCCCTGCTCGATAAGCGGGAGCTTTTTTTCGTGAATATCGCAGGCGATGATCTCTCCCGTCCCATACATATTCATGGCTGCGGCAAAGCTCTTCCCGCCGGGGCAGGAACATGCGTCGAGAACTTTCATTCCAGGGGTAAGACCGGCCAGATCGACCGACATGCGCGCTGCGCGGTCCTGGACATAAAAAAGTCCTTCTTCAAATCCGGGCAGCTTTTCAACAGCGCCGCCCGTAAGGCACAGGCAGCTTTTGGGGAACGACGGGATATCGTAAGCGATCCCGTGTTCATCAAGCATACGGCAGTATTCATCGAGAGAAATACGAAGCGTATTGATCTGGATATCAAGAGTCGGCGCGCGATCGTTCGCCGCGCACAATTCCTCGGCAAATTCGTATCCCTTCTCGTCGACCAGCCGCTCCGCCAGCCAGAGAGGATGCGAGTATCTTACCGAAAGATACTTTGCTTTTCCTTTATCGGGAACCTCGGGAAGCATATCCCGCTTCTCCGCGATCTTGCGCAGGACAGCGTTGACAAGCCCTTTTGCACGCTCCAGCTTCTGAGTATTACACAACGCCACCGTTTCATTCACGACAGCGCGGGGCGGTATCCGGTCAAGCAGCACGAGCTGACAAACGCCGATCCGAAGGATGGTAAGCACCTTCTTTTCCAGCTTTTCCGGAGGCGTCGAGCAAAAACAGGAAATGAGAAAATCAAAGTATGCTCTGTTCTGAAGGACTCCAAGGGCAATGGCCGAGGCAAGCGCAGCATCGCGGCTGTCCGGCAGACTGCTGCGGATTGTTTTATCCGCAGCTGCGGAAAACCATGCGCCGTCCTTCCTGCAACGCTCAAGAATAAAAAGGGCGGCTTCGCGCGCGGTCATGCGTCGACCCGTCCTTCCCGGATCGGATGTCCGCGCAGATAGTCTCCCGCCTGCATCCGTTTTTTCCCGGGCGCCTGAAGCTCGGTAATGAGTATGCTTTTTCCATCGCCGCACACGATCTCGATCCCGTCATTTCCGGCTGAGAGGATCGTACCGCAGGAACTTGTGCATTGCTCTTGTCCATACTTTGCTTTGAATACGCGGATCACATCGCACCCCAGCTTCATGGTAGCGACAGGCCACGGCTGAAGACCGTAGATCTGCTTTACGACCATACGTGCGGGTTTGGTAAAATCCAGCGGGGAGAGAGACTTATCCAGCATTTTGACATAGCTGGCTTTTTCATGCTCCTGAGCGCGACGCGGCGCTGTACCGTTTTCAATGTCGTGAAGTGTCCTGGAGAGCAGGGCTGCTCCCATCTCCTGAAGTCTTTCATATAACTCGCCGGAGGTTTCAAATTCGCCTATTTCTGTTTCCTCCGTGTAGATGATATCTCCGGTATCCATCTCGTTTGCCAGATACATGGTCGTCACGCCGGTGACGGTATCGCCGTTTAGCACCGCCCACTGGATCGGAGCGGCGCCGCGGTACTTCGGCAAAAGTGATCCATGGACATTGACAGCGCCGTATTTCGGCAATTCAAGAAGCTCCGGAGGGAGGATTCGGCCGTAAGCAACGACTGCAAGAATGTCTGGCTTAAGCTGCTGCAAGGCGGCATGCGCCGTCCCGTCTTTCATTTTTTCGGGCTGAAAAACAGGAATGCCAAACGAAAGAGCAAGTTCCTTTACAGGAGAAAAGGAAAGCTCCATCCCTCTCCCCTTCGGTTTGTCCGGTTGTGTAAAAACGCCAACGACCTCAAAGCCGTCCTGCAGGATCCTCTTCAGCGAGGCCGCAGCGAAATCGGGCGTTCCCATAAATACGACCCGCATCGGCTTATTCCTCGATCTTACCGTTTTCCAGCTCTTCCTGTGTCAGCATCCGCTCGCACAGCGAGGTGAATACGACGCCGTCGAGATGGTCGATCTCATGGCAGAAGCAGCGGGCGGTCAGCCCTGTTCCGCTGACGGTAAATTCCTTGCCATAGCGGTCCTGCGCCCGTACAGTGACCTCCATCGGGCGCGTTACGATCCCGTATTCATCCGGGAAACTGAGGCAGCCCTCGGCTCCTCGCTGTTCTCCGCTCCGTTCGATGATTTCGGGGTTCAGTAGTTCGATGATCTTTTCCTCTTCCCCCTCCGGCACATTGGTCTCGATGACCAGAACGGCGCGGCGAAGCACACCGACCTGAGGCGCGGCAAGTCCGACACCGCCGGACTGCAAAAGCGTCTCGGCCATGTCGTCCAAAAGCTGATGCAGTCTCGCGTCGAACACTTTGACAGGGCGGCTGGTTTTATAAAGCGTCGGTTCTTCTTTTGTCAAGATATTTCTGGTGGCCATGTATTTCTCCTCTTCAGACGCCATCTTCTTCGACGGGCGATGTCTGGATCAGTCGCCCGGATCGTGGTCGGCAAATATGGTTACGCCGCGAAAACGCTTATCGGTACTGCAGGAAATGATGGCAGCCGAGATAGCGCGGCGGATGGCGGCGCTTTGATTGCCGCTCATATGGACGCGGTAACGGTATCGATTGTTGACGCGATAAACAGGAAGCGGTGCAGGACCCAGCACACTGGTGCTTCCGATCTCTCGGGCAGACAGACTTAAAAGATCAAACAAATATCGGCTCGCCCATTCGACCTGTTCCTCACTTTGCCCGGAGGCTGTAACCGTATAGCGATCAAGAAGCGGTGGGGCTTTTTGAAGCCGTCTCAATTCGATTTCAGAGGCATAGAAGTCCTCGTAGTCCTGAACAGCAGCCTGACGGATCGTCTGGTTTTCGGGCGTGTAGGTTTGGATCACGGCTCGGCCGGATTTGCTGCCGCGCCCGCTGCGTCCGACGACCTGGGTAATGAGAGAGAAGGTCCTCTCCCCGGCCCGATAATCGCCGGAATAAAGACTTTGATCGGCGGATATGACGCCGACCAACGTCACGTTTTCAAAATTCAGTCCTTTCGTGACCATCTGTGTTCCGACCATGATCGGAATGTTGCGGTCACGGAATTCATCAAGCAACTTTTCGTGCGAGCCGACCGGCGTCACGGTATCCGTGTCCATGCGCAGGACTTCAATGCCGGGGAAAAGCTCATGCAGCTCCTCTTCCACGCGCTGCGTCCCGCTACCGATAAATTTCAGTTCACCGCCGCAGGACGGGCAGGCGCTGTCGACACGACGCGAATAGCCGCAATAATGGCACATCAGGCGCTTTTTGGCGCTGTGATAAGTCAGCGACACACTGCAGTTCGGACATCGGTAGGTGTATCCGCATTCGCCGCAACTGACGAGCTTGTTCGCTCCGCGCCGGTTTATAAAGAGAATGCTTTGCTCGCCGCGGTCGATATTCCGTTGAAGCTCGTCGCGAAGGTAGGAGCTGATATCGCTGCTGTTCCCGCGTCTGAGTTCGCGCTTCATGTCGACGATCTCAACGGCGGGAAGCTCTTTTTCGTTATAACGACTGGTTTTATAAAGCGTCGGTTCTTCTTTTGTCAAGATATTTCTGGTGGCCATGTATTTCTCCTCTTCAGACGCCATCTTCTTCGACGGGCGATGTCTGGATCAGTCGCCCGGATCGTGGTCGGCAAATATGGTTACGCCGCGAAAACGCTTATCGGTACTGCAGGAAATGATGGCAGCCGAGATAGCGCGGCGGATGGCGGCGCTTTGATTGCCGCTCATATGGACGCGGTAACGGTATCGATTGTTGACGCGATAAACAGGAAGCGGTGCAGGACCCAGCACACTGGTGCTTCCGATCTCTCGGGCAGACAGACTTAAAAGATCAAACAAATATCGGCTCGCCCATTCGACCTGTTCCTCACTTTGCCCGGAGGCTGTAACCGTATAGCGATCAAGAAGCGGTGGGGCTTTTTGAAGCCGTCTCAATTCGATTTCAGAGGCATAGAAGTCCTCGTAGTCCTGAACAGCAGCCTGACGGATCGTCTGGTTTTCGGGCGTGTAGGTTTGGATCACGGCTCGGCCGGATTTGCTGCCGCGCCCGCTGCGTCCGACGACCTGGGTAATGAGAGAGAAGGTCCTCTCCCCGGCCCGATAATCGCCGGAATAAAGACTTTGATCGGCGGATATGACGCCGACCAACGTCACGTTTTCAAAATTCAGTCCTTTCGTGACCATCTGTGTTCCGACCATGATCGGAATGTTGCGGTCACGGAATTCATCAAGCAACTTTTCGTGCGAGCCGACCGGCGTCACGGTATCCGTGTCCATGCGCAGGACTTCAATGCCGGGGAAAAGCTCATGCAGCTCCTCTTCCACGCGCTGCGTCCCGCTGCCGATAAATTTCAGTTCACCGCCGCAGGACGGGCAGGCGCTGTCGACACGACGCGAATAGCCGCAATAATGGCACATCAGGCGCTTTTTGGCGCTGTGATAAGTCAGCGACACACTGCAGTTCGGACATCGGTAGGTGTATCCGCATTCGCCGCAACTGACGAGCTTGTTTGCTCCGCGCCGGTTTATAAAGAGAATGCTTTGCTCGCCGCGGTCGATATTCCGTTGAAGCTCGTCGCGAAGGTAGGAGCTGATATCGCTGCTGTTCCCGCGTCTGAGTTCGCGCTTCATGTCGACGATCTCAACGGCGGGAAGCTCTTTTTCGTTATATCGCTCTTTGAGCTCAAAGTAACTGTATGTGCCCTTTTTTGCGGCGTACATGCTTGCAATCTGTGGGGTGGCGGAACCGAACAGAAGAAGCGCGCCGGATCGGGCGCAGAGAAACTTGGCGACTTCGCGGGCATCATAACGCGGCGTGTTTTCAGATTGATAGGTCTCTTCCTGTTCTTCGTCAATGATCAGGATCCCGAGGTCGGAAACCGGTGCAAAGACGGCGCTTCGCGTACCGATCACAAGATGAGCTTCCCCTCTTTTGATACGTTTCCACTCATCATAACGCTCTCCTACGGAAAGCGAGCTGTGGAGAACGGCGACCTGATCGCCGAAATGAGACGAAAAGGTCTCCAGCATCTGGGGCGTCAGCGCGATCTCAGGCACAAGAAGGACAGCGCTTTTTCCTTTGCGCAAGGTGTCATTGATCAAGTGGATATATACACTCGTCTTGCCGCTGCCCGTCACGCCGAAGAGAAGGGCCGCGTTCGCCTTTCCGCTTGTCATCAAGGAGTCGAGCCCCTCATATGCAAGCCTCTGTGCACTGTTCAGCTCCGGGAGCGGAGCGCTTTCTACCTTCTTCAGCTCCGGGCGGCGATAGACCTCGCGCTCGGAGAGTGTGACCGCGCCGGATCTGACCAGCGCATTCAACGAGGGTCTTCTCGCTCCGGTATGCAGGAGCATGTCTCGCGTCGGCAGCGATTCGAAACAGCAAAGAAGTTCAAGAAGCGCCGATTGCTGCGGAGATTTCATCCGCCTTGCTTCCACGAGAGACTCAGCCTCATCACCGGTGATGGCGAGTGTCGCGATCTCGATTGTCTTGTCATTTGCCTTGCGTTTTCCCTGCTGATCGAACCACAAGCCGGCCGGGAGCATCGCCCGAACGGCGTCATAGACCGTGCAGAAAAAGCGATCACGCATGAACAAAGCCAGCCTGACCTGAGGCTCTCCCAGAACGTTTTCACGGTCAAGAACGCGTCTGATGCTCTTGAGCGAATCAAGAGAGCTTTCGCTCTCAACAGATAAAACAACGCCCTCGGCACTCCGATTGGCTTTCCCAAACGGGACCTCCACACGCGTTCCGACATAGATCGCATCCGAAAACTCTTCCGGGATCAGATAATCGTAGGGTCTGTCTATGCTGTATGTTGCAGCGGAAACAGCGACCTTGGCAACACGATTCGGCATAAAACGACCCCCTTTTTTAGGTTTGTGTCAGCGCTTACTTCTTAATGGCCAGCTTTCCGGTGAACACCTCATCGATCGCGGAAGAAACAGGCTTTCTGTCAAGAGAAACGCCGTTTTCCTCAGCCTCGGCTGAGATAGCGCGTGCGCGGCGCGCAACGAGGTTGACAAGCTGGTAACGGCTGCCGATCTTATCGACGAGATCGGCTACGGGGGGATAAAGCATCATAGTGGTATTCTCCATTCTGCCGCAAAGGCGGCATTTTTTTACTGGATTGGGATTATTCCTGCAGCATTTGCTTTCTTGCAGCAAAGCGGCATTTTTCCGCCGTGAGGATCGAAAGAAGTTCGTTCGCAGCGGCATCTATATCATCGTTGACCACGATATAGTCATAAAAATCAGCCTCGGCGTATTCTTCCCTGGCGCGGGCAAGACGGCCTTTTATCGTCTCTTCGGTTTCCGTTCCGCGGGATTCAAGACGTTTTTTCAGTTCTCCGAGGGAGGGCGGAATCAGGAAGATCATGATCGCATCCGGCATTTTTTCCTTGACCTGGCGGGCACCCTGTACCTCTATATCAAGAAAAACGCTATCGCCGTCAGCGAGCTTGTCCTCAACGAATTTCCGGGGCGTGCCATAGTAATTGCCGACATACACGGCGTGCTCAAGCAGTTCGTCATTACGAACCATCTGCTCGAATTTTTCGGCATCGATGAAAAAATATTCTCTTCCGTCAACTTCGCCGGGGCGAGGCTTACGCGACGTGACAGAGGTGGAAAAGCACATCTTGTCCCGGCCGTTGATGGCTTTGAAAACGACGGTGGATTTTCCGGCGCCGGAAGGTCCGGAGACGACGATCAATCTTCCCTTTTCAATCATTCTTTCTGTCCTGCTTCCTCTTTATTTGTTTCCTGCACGCGCTGTGCCAGAACCTCCGGCGTAAGCGAGGACAGGATCAGGTTCCCGTTATCTGTCACAATAACAGCGCGTGTGCTGCGTCCGAAGGAGGCGTCGATCAGCTTCCCTCGTTCGCGGACATCCTGGATCATGCGTTTGATCGGCGCAGACTCGGGACTGAGGATCGAGACGACCCGATCGGCGGAAACGAGATTGCCGAATCCGATGTTGATCAGCTTCATGTATTCTCCGCCTCACTCGATGTTCTGGATCTGCTCTCGGATCTTTTCGATCTCTGATTTCAAATCTACAACAACATGTGCAATATCAGAGTTCTGGCACTTTGAGCCGATCGTATTTGCTTCACGGTTAAATTCCTGGATCAGAAAATCAATCTTTCTGCCGATCGGTGAAGTGCCCTTGAGCATGGATCTGAGCTGAGACATATGGCTTCTTAAGCGTACCGTCTCCTCGTCTACGGCGACGCGATCCGCAAAGATCGCGGCTTCGGCAAGAATACGGTTCTCATCGATCCCGGCCGTCCCGAGGATCTCTGCCATTTTCTCGTAGAGACGGTTTCGGTACGCCTCGACCGTTCCGGGCGATTCTTTTTCCACAATGCCTACCAGCGAATCTATCGTCTCAAGCTTTAACAAAACGTCGGCGGCCAGCTTTTCGCCCTCACGCAGGCGCATGGCGTCAAAGTCTGAAAGCGCTTCTTCCGCGACAGCAACGATCCCGGCTGATATAGCGTCTGCATCAAGGTCTTCCTTTTCCACGCTCAGGATATCGGGAAAACGACTGATCGAAACGGCGGTAAGATCGTTCGTCAGCCCATATTCATCCGAAATATGGCCGATCGCATGGAGATATCCCTTCAGCAGCCCTTCGTTTACCTTAACGGTCATGTTATTTGCAGCCGATGAATCGACCGAAATGAACATGTCCACTTTCCCGCGGCTGATGTGCCTGGAAATAGCTGATTTGACAGCGTCCTCCGCAAACAGGAAGCTGCGAGGCATTCTAACGGAAGCATCCAGATAGCGGTTGTTGACACTTTTGACCTCTACCGTTATCTCCAGATCTCCGGCCATCCCTTTTGCGCTGCCATAGCCTGTCATGCTTTTGATCATAGTATCCTCCGACGTTTATATAATCCTTGTAATATCATATTGGATCGTCGTTTTTCTTTTGCTTTTTTGAGAAAGGACAAGAAGTGCCGCTCCGACAGCAAGCCCGATAAAGCTGCAGAGGATGCAAAGCCCCTCCTTCAACCCGGCCATATAGGCCGCGCCATAGCCGAGAAGGAAGCAGACAAGCGGCATAACATACACAAGGAACACCGCACCGAAAACAGCTGCGGAGCGGCTTTCGATCACAACGCGCTGGCCCGGCTTCGCTTCGGCGTGGTTGCGAGCCAACGTCTTGACCTCGCTTTGCAGCATACAGCTCTCACAGCTTCCGCAGTTTCCGCCGCATGCCGTCATACGGGTAACAGCGACCTCGGCCATTCCGTCCGGGCAGAGCTTCGTAACAATACCTTCCTGGGTCATGGTCATTCCTTCCTGATCTCGACCGAGATCGTATAGTCGCCGACCGCGCCGACGTCCGCAAAACCGTCAACACTGATCTTTACGGGAACCATATACTGTCCAACAGATGTGTTATAGTCCTTCAGGTCGGCAACTATACGGATGTTCTCTCTTCTGATCTCTTCAAGCTGCTCGCGCGTACC
>AUXO012077947.1_pt1 | contig 15969 bp, 16 predicted proteins | sample 768731 | NCBI WGS metagenome assembly AUXO01 (sample SAMN02715735, study PRJNA202380) | gut metagenome | biome: sheep rumen | host: Ovis aries | place: New Zealand: Palmerston North
AAACCTAATTTTTTCGATGGATTCTAAACTTTTACATAGTAATTTGTTTATGAGTTTTAATGAGTTTTGATAGGTTGTTTATGAGTTTTATATTACTTACACTTTAGATAACTAGGATTATATATAGCGTACAAATTGAGTAAAATTTTTTTACCTTAAAGTGTCAAAACCTTCCTCGAAAAAATACATATCAATAATTTTCATAGGGGTATAGAGATTGTTTAGTTTTGATAAAATTTCTTTGATCTCTGTTTCGTTGTGCTGCGCAAAGCTCTTTAATTCCATGATAGATTTAACTTCCACTTTTTGAGTGAGATTATGATTTGCTAATCCCTTTCTGACATAAGTATCATAAGCAACGGTACAGCCTATAGTTCCTAATAGAATTTTAGTCACTAAAGTATCAGTAACATTATCAATTGTTTTTAATTCGTCACTTCCTTCTTTAAAATATGTTTTTCCAATGAAATAGCCTCGCATTTCGTTGACTAATTCCATAATCAATCTAGCGTTACTTGTTCCGGTATCATTAAAAGGATCATAATTGATTAGCGATTCATATTTTGCTTTGCAAATTATATCTACTATAGGAGTTAAAAACTTATAATCTTTTTGCATTAAGAACGAGTTTCTTAACATTCCCCAACTAGCTAAATAAGCATAAAGATGTAGAGTTAACAAATCTCTTTGACTGGCATCCTTTCTAAGAGATAAAAATGCTGTTCTGATGTGATCATAAGAATGATATCTTCCGTTTTTATCGTAATTATAAACTTTAGTAAATTTACTTACATGTTCAGTCAAATCAACCGTTTCATTAATAACGCGGTAAGACAAGCTTCTTTCTCTTGGCTGATGAGATTCTCCACTTTTGATTAAAGTATTCTCTAATTTTGGAGCTGGAATATTTCCTTCACCATTAAGAATCTTGTTGATTTCTCTTTCTAAAGTGTTGGTAATAACTTTATTTGGCATCATTTCGTTAGTCCACCCATGTAGCCTAAGAAAACGTCTGCATATTTCTTTTCTGTTTTCAATAGGTAAACCATCCACTCGGGCAATCATTGGACTGTTAGTATAAGGTTTTCTAACAATACAGTATTCAACATTATCTAATTTAAAAGTCTTACTCATTTTAGTCATTCTCCACAACTTCTTCGATAAACATCATCTCGTCATTTTCCTCTTCTTGCTCCCGCCATTCTTCGTCAGTCATGAATGGTTTCTTATACCTTTTAGGCTTTCTTGTTTTTGGTCTTTTAACTTTAGGCTTTTTTCTCTATAACAATTTGGGTTCCATCTGCATTCGTTCTTGGAACAAAGATGACACCTATAACTAAAATTATGATGGCAACAATAGGTATTAGAATCAGTGCCCAAATAGGCGCTCCATAAGAACCCCAAACAATAGTTGCGATAACAGCAACCACTGACCATAATATGAGGCCAACACCAACGCCTGTTCTAACTTTGTATGGAATTTTCTTCATAACTTAATTCTATAATAGAGAAATTGTTAAATCGACTTAAAAATTTGAGAGTTTATCCAAAATAAAGTTATAAGTTTATTTAACAACTTTTCTATTTAAAACCTATCAATGCAATTTTGTATTTGCAACTCCATAATTTGGGAGTTTTGGTACAACGCAGTGTTAATACACTTTTGTTAATTAAATCTGCTTCTTACTTCATCTCTATGTTTTGCTAATTCTTCTGAAGAAGCTACAAAAGGAAGAAGCATCTCATAAACAGCTTTAATCTGTGATGGATTTAATTCCCCATCATTAAGTTTGCGATAATAATCTTTAAAGCTTCTAACTGTAAAAGTATAATCAGACTCAATTCCCCAGCCATCTTCCAAATCTGCGAAGATAACTATGTTATCCACTTGATAATTATTGTGGAGTCTTCTTTCAAGAACTGCACAGTGACCTTCATTTTGTTTAACTGGGTTCTTGTAATCTCTATCACTCATATATGGATCATCATATTCTTGATGCCAGTATTCGTCATCATCGTTTCCAATGATGTGGCCTACCCAGTTTTTGGTTTCGATACAGAAGATTCCTTTGTGTGATATTAAAACACAGTCTATTTCAGTTTTATGGCCATTTCTAAGAGGCAAAAGAAGATTTGCTAGTAAATACTCATCTTCTCTTAAAAGAAGTCTTAAATGATAGTTTACTAATTTCTCTCCCCACATTCCTGCTCTATCGTTTGCAGGAGTAAAGAAAGGAATATGTTCACCGCCTCCAACTTGAGTGCCACCACCATCTCCATAATCGCCTCGATCATTTCTTGATGAAGAAACAACAACTGCAATTATGATAATGAGAATTATTACAGCAACAACGACTAATGCAATCCACCACATAACTATCAATAATTTTATAATAAAACCTACCATTTTCAAGAATGTATCAAGCACACCCTTACATGTGGTTCGAACCGGTCAACTCTGGAATGTAGAGAAAGTGATTCAGTGTTTATTCATGACTTGAAAAACATCATCTTAGAGCAAATAAAGATAATTAAAGGAAATCCACTACTTTTTAAGAAGTTAATGACAAAATCGCATTAATTAATAGCCAAATCGATTTATTGAAAGATAAAATTGCAACCTATTAGTGACAAACACAATGATGCATATAAGGCATTAAGTGACGAAATCACAGGTCAGATAGAAAATCTCATGAATGAGAAAGAAATCCTTGAAAATAGGCTTTTAACACATCAAAACAATGAAAAACTACTTAAAGAATCAATGGAAATCGTAGATAAACTATCAATGACCGAATATGATCCTAATTTCAAAAAACTATTTAAAAAGGTAGTAATCAAATCAAGAACCGATTTAACCTTTATTATTGGTAACGAAAACGTCAGCGATTTAGATTTGCTTAATTTACCAAAAGCGTTTAATAGCAAATATCAGATAAAAGTGAGAGCACAATTATATAATGTGGACTTTGGTGTTTACTTTAATAGTTAAAGGGGAACCTCGAAACGACTCGAGTTGGTTTCGTGTCGCGTCGAGGTCTACTTGGCCGAATGTTCGATTTTTGCCCATTTTGATAAATTGGGCTTTTCTTCTAGTAATACAAGATGCCCAAATAAACAAAAAAGTACTACTATGTAGTACTATTCTGTATTCTCACAAGTTATTAACTTGGAAAACTTGAGATGGTGCACATGAAGGGATTTGAACCCTTACTCCGTTAAGAATTAGATCCTTAGTCTAACGCGTATGCCAATTCCGCCACATGTGCATATAAATAGTATAAAATATCAAAAATAATTATTCTTATTTTTCTAAATTATTAAAAAATTATAAATCTGTTGAATCAAAATATTAAATGACTTTTGTCAATATACAACATTAAAAGTTTATTTTATATATCTTTATATATAACTAATATATTAAATGTAAATACTATGTTAATTGCACAAATATTTCTAATTATTTTTAGTTTTATAATCTTTGGATTAGCAATTTTAGAATTATGCATTTTTTATAGTGTTAATCGTTATTTAATTTTTAAAAAAATTAATATTATTAATAAGAGTTTATTTTTAGATGTTTTTTTAAATAGTGTTGGTTTTATAACGATAGGAATTGGTTCATATTTTTATATATTAATAAAAAATGATAATTTATGACTTATTTACCTTATTATTTCATTATTTGTTGAAATATGTTTTGTAGCTATTGTAATTATTAGAAATATATTAATTTTATGTAAATTTAATAAATTTAAATGTTCATCCGAAGATTTTGTTAATATAGACTTAAAATCAATTGCTGAAAAAATAAAATTAACTGGATATCATAATAATATTGAATTAACTAAAAAATGGACACACAAAAAATGATTCAAAAATTTAAATAATAAATATGATCAATTAAAAAAAGAAGTTGATAATTTTAATAATGAAAAAAATAATTATGAAATAATAATTTCAGAAATTATTCTTTTCCAAGAAAGCAATGCTTTTATATCTATTAAGAAAAATTATTATGTGGCTTGTTTAACATTACAATTATTAGAATTAATCCAAAAATAATTTTTTTTATAAACTATGATTTTCTTGAATATTATTAAGTAGAGGCAAAATGGATCAAGATAAATTACTTAATGAAGCAATTAAACAAATTGAAAAACAATTTGGAAAAGGTTATATTACTTATTTTAATGATGATAATAAAAGTTTTCAAGTTATTTCTAGTGGAAGTATTCAATTAGATAAAATTTTAGGACTCAATGGTTATCCGCTAGGAAGAGTCATTGAAATATTTGGAAATGAATCATCAGGAAAAACTACATTAGCATTACAAGCAATTGCTTCTTGTCAAAAAATAAATGGGAGATGTGCATATATTGATTTAGAACATGCATTAGATGCAAAATATTGTGAAGCTAATGGTGTTGATTTATCTAAATTAATTCTTGCTCAACCTGACTCTGGCGAACAGACATTTGATTTAATTAGTGCATTGATAAAGACTGGAATGATTAATTTAATTGTTGTTGATTCAGTTGCTGCACTTGTACCTCAATCAGAAATTGATGGCAAATTTTCTGATCAGACTATAGGTTTACAAGCACGAATTATGTCCAAAGGTTTAAGAATTATTCAAGGATTATTAGCTAAATATAATACTACAATAATTTTCATTAATCAATTGCGAGAAAAAGTTGGTGTATTTTATGGGAATAATGAAATTACTTCTGGTGGAAGAGCACTTAAATTTTATTCATCAATTAGAATTGAATTAAGACGAGTTGAATTAATAAAAGAAGGCAGTGAGTGTATTGGAATAAGAACAATGGCAAAAATTGTTAAAAATAAACTTGCTCCCCCATTAAATAAAACAATTATTGATATTTATTTTGATCATGGAATTGATCATACATTAGAAATAATTAATTTTGCACTTGATGTGGGGATTATTGAAAAAAAATCTTCATGATATTATTTTCAAGATATCAAAATTGGACAAGGTAGAAATTTAGTAAGAAAATATTTACTTGATAACATTGATGTTTACAATCAAATTAAAGAACAATGTTTAAACTACAAAGTAATAGAATCAAATTAAAATTTGTTGGTTAAAATAATTATTACCAAAACACCTATAGCAACTACAATAAAAAACAATGCCCAAAAAAATCAAGGTGAATTATAAAATTTAATTTTTGCTACTTCATTATTAACATTAAAAATTTTATTTTGAAATATTCTTTCTTTATATGGTTTTAATAAAGTTGTATTTTTAATATTGTCATTTTCAACATTATTGATATCATCAATAATTTCATCAACATTTTTGTAACAAAATTTCAAATCAATATCTTTGCTTGCAATACATCTAAAAATAATATTTTCAATGGCAATAGAAATTTTAGGATTTATTTTAGCAAGCGGAGGCAAATCATAAGTTAATGGTAAACTAATAATTGATTGATCATCATAATTTGATGCTAAAAATGGTTTGTTACCAGTCAACATTTCATAAAAAATAACTCCAATTGAATAAAAATCACATCTCTCGTTAATATATTCATTCCTTTCATTACTATGAGATTTATAAAATTTTAATAATAGTGGAGATATGTATGGATAGGTTCCATATAGTTGCTCTTCATTTGTTAATATATTTGTAATTTTAGCACCTGAATTTATAGTTTTTGTTGTAATAACTGACGAAATACCAAAATCAATCAATTTGACTTCAGATAAATCTTTTGAAAGCATAATATTTTCAGGTTTTAAATCTCGATGAATAATTTTGTCATTAAAACTATATAGTTCTTTTAAAATAAATAAAATTTTTTTAAAAATATAAATGCTTTCATTAAGAGTCAACATTCCTTTTTGATTAATAATATCTCTTAATGAGTTTCCATTTACATATTCCATCAATATAATAACTGTTTTATTATTAGGATATTTATAAATCCTTAATGTCTTAACAACATTATTACATTTATTTACTCTAATTGATGTTAAACATTCATTATTGAATCTTTCCCATGCAGAATCTGTTATGTTTTGTGTTCTATTAATAACTTTAACTACATATAAATCATCTTTTTTTTGTATGTTTTCAACAAGATATATTGTGGAAAACATTCCACCGACACCAATTTTTCTAATTACTCTGTATTGATCAAAAATAATATTTCCAGTTTCTAATATTAAAAATTCATTATCTATTTTTTGATCTTTATCCATTATTTATTAATCCTATTTTTTATCAATTTTATAAGAATTTTATTTGCAATATTTGGATTAGCTTGGCCATTAGTTTCTTTCATTAACATTCCTAAATAAAACTTCAATACACGTTCACTACGATTATTATAATTGCTAAGCATATTAATGTTTTGATCAATGATTTTATTTAATAAATCAGTTAAAACTTTTTCATCAGTGATTTGTACCATATTTTTTTCTTTCATAATAATCAAAGGCTCTTTGATTTCTAGCAACATTATTGGAAAAATAATTTTTGCTTGTTTTCCATTAATTTTATTAGATTCTAGTAATCCCAATAATTTAATGATTAAATTAATTTTTTTATTATCAACTCAATTCATCGAAAAATTATGATTTTTCAAGAATGAAACTAACTCTACTAATATCCAAGTAATAGTCAAATTAATTGATTTAGTTGAACAAAAAACATAATCAAAAATCTTATATAAATCATAATCATCTAATAATTGATCAATCATTTTTTCAGAAACACCTAATTTTGAATAATTCTCTTTAATTTCATTTGGTGTTTTCTCATTTATCTGTATTGATTCTTTTAAAAATTGATTGTCCAACTTAATAGGAAGAATGTTAGGTTCAACTTGATATGAATATTGGTCTTCTTTTAATTTAGATCTTATAAATTCAGTTGTTTTAGTTTGTTCATTTCATTTCAAAGTAACTTCATCAATTTTTTTATTCAATAATAACAATTCACTTTGTCTCTCAATTTCATAGTTTATTGCTTTTGCAATATTAGCAAATGAATTAACATTTTTAATCTCTACGCGTTGGTTCTTTTTATCAGATCCAAAAATTGATAATGAAACATTAATATCTGCTCTTAAAGAACCATTTTCCATTTTTCCATCTGATATATTCATGAACACTAATAATCTTTTTAAATTAACTAAATATGAAACCGCTTCTTCTGCTGAATGAATATCTGGTTCAGAAACAATTTCAATCAATGGTACACCAGCACGATTGTAATCTAAATGAATATGACCATTAACATTCATTTCTTTTGCCGTATCTTCTTCAATATGAATTCTTTGAATACGAATTTTTTTATTGTTACCTATTTCGATATATCCATTTTTCCCAATTGGATAAAATTGTTGAGTTATCTGATAACCTTTTGGTAAATCTTGATAAAAATAATTTTTACGATCAAATCTTAAAATATGATCAATTTCCATATGTAAAAGATGAGCTAACCTAATTGCTTTACTTACTGCAAATTTATTAACAGTTGGTAATGTTCCAGGTAAACCTAAATCAATAGGACTAATATTTGTATTCACAGGATCATCATTATTATGTTTTGCATCAGAAAACATTTTTGCTTTTGTATTAAGTTGACAATGCACTTCTATTCCGATAACCGGTATGAAATTGCTAATCATTGTTTTTTACCTCTTTATGAAATTTAAATATTTCTTCTAATGTAAGTGCAATATTTAATAACTTTTGATCATCATTAATATGCGTAGAAATATTGATCCCATATGGTAATTTACCAATAAATTCAGTAGGAATAGAAATAGAAGGAGTGGAAGCGAAATTACTTAACTGCACAATATCATCTGCTTCATTTGTTTTAAATTTTCCATTTTTTACATCACTTATTAATGGAGCAGTAGAAGAAGTTCCTGGTAAAATAAATGCATCATTATTTGCTAATAATTTATTAACCTGTTGAATAATTAATGTTCTAAATTTAGAAGCTAATTTATAAACATCATGGTAATTTTCTTTATATGTAGAAAAACCACCAATTATTAAACGTCGTTTAAATTGATTACCGAAACCTTTTGTACGATTATTTGTAATAATTTTCTCAAAACCACTAATATCATCAAAATTTTTACCAAAAGTAATACCTGTTAAATTTGCATAACAACTTTTAGCTTCAACACAACTTATTACCTTATAAATTGTTGGAATAATTCTAACTAATGCCCAATCTATTTCTACTTCATTAATGATATGCCCATGTTTTTTAATTAATTCAATTGATTTAAAATAACTTGCAGCAGCATTTTTCTCAAGATATTTATCAATGTCTTTAATCACACTAAATCTAATTTTTTCAATTGGTTTTAAACTTTTTAAAAAACCATCAAATTTAATATTTTGACTAGTGTAATCTTTTTCATCAAATTTAATTATTGCATCTGCAACAATAGCAATATCAGTAACATAATTGGCAATAATACCAACTGTGTCTAATGAAGGGGCATAAGGTAAAACACCATATCGTGAAATTAAACCATATGATGGCTTAAAACCAACAACACCTAAGTATGTACTTGGTCTTCGAGAAGAATCACCAGTATCAGTTCCAATAGAAAAAAAACATGTATTTGCTGCAATAGCATTTACACTTCCTGAAGAACTACCACCAGTAATACATCTATTATCATAAAAATTAGTTACATCACCAAATGCTGAATATGTTCCGCTATCACCTAAACCAAATTCATCAAGATTAGTTTTACCAATTAGTATTGCTTGCTTTTTATTAATTAAATCATACAATGTAGCATTAAATGGAGGAATATAATTTTGTAGAATTTTACTTCCCCCTGTTGTTAAAATATCTTTAGTAGTAATATTATCTTTTAATGTATAGGGAACAGCAAATAAAAGATTGTCTAAATTATTATTAATAGATTTTTCATATTCTTTAATATCAATACCATTAGTTGTTGTAGTTATGAATGTATGTGAATTATTTATTTTCACAATATTTTTCTTTATCTCATTAAAAGTTGTACTAATGTGTGATTTATTATTAATTATCTTTTTATGATAATCTAGAATCATAGATTGTGCCATAATTATTTAATCTCCACAAAATTATCATTTGTTTTTTTATTGACATTTTTAATTACTAATTCTGCATCATGAATATGTGGCACATCATCAATTAAATTATTAAATGAATGGTTACAACCATAATCTGTTGGTTCGATATTAGAAATATCATATTTTGTTTTTAAAACATCAAAATTTTTATAGATTTCTTTAATTTCAAACACCAATTTATCTAAAAGTTCATCATCAACTTCAAAATAATTTGCTTTAGCAATACTTTTAATTAATTCTTTATCAACTACTATCATTTTTCACTCCTATCTATTAATCAATCTGTATGCAATTCGATATGAAGAATAAATTACAGCTAAATTAATTAAAGCAATAATGGGATATAACACAGTTCTTATAACCAATCAATAATCGTATTTAAAAGATGAAAATTCAACATCAAAAAAAGGAATCATAAAACAATTACACAATAATTGCACTAAATTAACTAAACATAAACAAGGACACAAATAATCAAATCATGACAATATTTTCTTTTCACCATCAATTTGTTTTGTTAATAACAATATCTTTTTTCGTAAATTAGTGATGTAGTTTAAATTTCTTGATATTCAAATAGTGTGTCTTAAAACCGAATCATTATTAGAAAAGCTTTTTGCCTTTCTATTGAATTTATTCATTTTTCATTGATATTTAACATTGTATTTTACTTTTAATCAAAATAATTTATTCTCATAAAATTTATCAAAAAAGAAATTACATAATCAAATGACAACTATGATAATTGATGAAAATATAATTGGAATAATTGTTAAAACATATTTTTTGATAGTTAAATCAAGATTAAAAGCTGAAATCTTAAAATCTTGATAAGGCTGATAAAGAATAAATACACAAAATAAACCTGTAATTAAAACAGTAAGTAAGGTTGTAATTAGAGAAAATTTGGTTTTATTTTGTTTAACAGAAACATAAATTGATCTAATTAAACCAGAAAATAATCCATATCCTATAGCAATAATAAAATATCCATAATGAAACATTCCAGCAGTTAAACAAATTGACAATAAATCAGTAAGCGCACCAATGATTAAACCTAAAATAGGGCCAAATAATAATCCGCTTAATTGAATTAATATTCCTTCTATTAATATACGTGTGCCTGGATATGCCCGAAAAATTACTCCGAGTGCTCCTGCTGTAAACAATGTAAGAATAATGATAATAGCAATAGACATTGCTATATTCATTGCAATATTTGTAATATCTTTTGTGCTAATTTGTGGAATTATATTAATTTTCTTATGTAAATGGAAGCGATAATATATTTTTTTAATAAAAATAACAATAAACATAGTTGCAACAAATGCAACAAATATTAATAAAACTTGAGTAGCACTTAATAATGGAGTTGCAGAGCTATTGTTTTTAAACATAATAATATAAATATATTTTATATTAATAATATATGGATAAAAACAATGAATAATAGACTTAATATAAAAATTGGTTGTCATATTAGACTAAAAGCTCCTAATTATCTAGTTGATAGTATTAATGAAGCAATAAGCTATGGAGCTAATGCTATGATGATTTATACTGGTCCACCACAAAGTTCTATCCGAGTTAACATAAACAAATTAAAAATTAATGAATTTAGAAAAATTCTTGATGAAAACAATTGATTTTTAGATGATGTTATTATTCATGCTCCTTATATCATCAATTTAGCTAATAATGATATTAAAAAGAGAAAATATGCAATAGATATTATTACTAATGAAGTTAAAAGAACTGCAGCAATAGGAGCAAAACATTTAGTTATTCACCCTGGTAATGCAGTTAATTGTTCTTTACAAGAAGGAATTAAAAATATTAGTGAATGTATTAATGAAATTATTGATAAAACAAAAGATTTGAAAGTTATAATTTGTTTAGAAACAATGTCAGGAAAAGGTACTGAAATTGGTGCTAAATTTGAGGAATTAGCTAATATTATTAATTTAATAATTAATAAAAATAGGATCGGCATTTGTCTAGACACATGTCATATTAATGATAGTGGATATGATCTTACTAACATTGATAATTTATTTAAACATTTTGAACAAAATATTCCATTTTCATATTTAAAAGTTATCCATCTTAATGATTCAAAAAACATCAAAGGAAGTAAAAAAGATCGTCATGAAAATATTGGTTATGGAACAATTGGTTTTAATAATCTTTTAAATTTTGTATATCATCCTAAATTAATCAATATTGTTAAAATTCTTGAAACACCATGATATGATAATCAACCAATATATAAACAGGAAATTAAAATGATAAAAGAAAAAAAATGATGAGATATTATTTCTAATTTGTAATGAATTAATCTATCCAATATGGTGCACATGAAGGGATTTGAACCCCTACTCGTTAAGAATTAGATCCTAAGTCTAACGCGTCTACCATTCCGCCACATGTGCAAAAAATACCATTTAATAATGATACTTTTTTAATTATAATATTAGTAAATATAACTACATATCATTAAAGTTTGATACTTTTTATATAAATAGGAAAAATCAATGAGTAATATTAATTTTGTTGGCTTTGGTGGCTTTAATGAAAAAGGAAAACAATGCTATGCATTATCTGTGGATAATGACATTTATTTATTTAATTGTGGAATTTTAACTCCACCAAATTCTCAGTTAGGTATTAGAAAAATCATTCCTGATTTTAGTTGAATTATTAAAAATGCATCTAAAATTAAAGGATTATTTATTGGAACACCACAATATGAAAATTATGCTGGTTTACCATTTTTATTAAAAAATATTCCTAATCTTCCTATTTATGTAAGTGATGTGGGAGCAGTTGTTATAAATAATTATTTTTCTTATTTAGATATATTAGACAAAGTAAATTTTAAACCTAATGTGAGAATTATTGATCCATTAAAATCATTTAAATTAGGTGAATGTTTTATCACTCCATTCAATATTTCTAATTTTTCACCTAAATCATTAGGTTTTATCATCAATACAAGAAATGGTGCAGTAATATTTATTGATGATTTTATGATTAATTCAAATCGTAATTTGGCTTTTGACAATCAAATGCCATACATTAATAGAATTACAAAAGGTAATAACTTGTTATTAATTACAGGTGTAGGAAATGTTGGAATTAATAAAGGATTTACTAGTCCATCACACAGTACATTAGATTTTTTAACTGATACTATTTCTACATGTAATAATGGAAGAATTTTAATCGCATGTAATGAATTTGATATGTACACAGTGATGACTATTGCAAGTGTATGTGCACATAAAAAAAGACCATTTATTATTTATTCAGGATCAATTAATAAAGAATTTGATTTTCTTATTAAAAAGGGATATTTTGTAAATCACAAATTAAAAACTATTAGAAAAGAACAAATGCAGACTACAAATGATGCAGTTATTGTATTAACAGGCATCCATCAAAGATTAATTAGTAAAATTCATGCCATAATTAATGATGAAGATCCATTAATTAAAATTTTACCTTCTGATTATTTTGTTTATGCAACGCACCAAGTAAATGGTTATGAAAAATTAGAAGCAAAAATGTTTGATGATATTGTTTGCTCTAATGTACAAAAAGTTATTAAATTACCAAAAGAAATTATTACTGCTACAGCTTCTGCAGAAGACCATAAGTTTTTAATTGATTTGATTAGACCAAAATATGTTATTCCTATTAATGGTTTATACATGAATTTTGTTCAATATCAAGAAGTCATTTCAAAAAGTTATATTAGAAATGAAAATATTATTAAACTAGGCAATGGTGATGTTGCATGAATTAATGATGGTAATCTAAACCCTAAAAATAAATATATAAAACAACAATTGCAATTTGTTAATTCTAATGGTTCTGTCGATCCAGGATCAACAACAATATTTGAAAGAAAACAAATGACAAGTGATGGTGCTATCATTGTAAACTTGTTTATTGATAAAAATAATAAAAAGATTTTACTAAGTAATTTTGAACCAATAGGTGTAGTAAATTTAACTAATGAAAATCAAGAAATTATCAAACAAATCAATACTAATTGCATTGAACTTATAAATGAATATTTAGAAAAGAATATTACTGATGTATCAAAACCTATTAATACAAAAGATTTTAAATACTATATCAAGAAAATATTTACAAAAAATTATGAAAAAAAATTTGAAAAAAAACCATTAATTATTTCTGCTTTAGTTTTTAAAAATAAAAAATAATTTATTTCTTTACAACAATAACTTTTGCATGATAAATAACACGTTCATGCAATTTATATCCATCTTCTATAATTTTATAAACTTTATTATTTTCTAAATTGCTATCTTTAAAAATATCAACTGCATCCATGATGTTGGGATCAAATTCATCTCCAACTTTTACATTGATCTTAATCACACCAATTTCCTTCAATCAATTATTAAATAATGTGTTAAAGATTTTAAAACCATCATAAAATTTAATAAGTTTTGGGTCTTCTACTTTGTGATTAGTTGCTAAAGAAAATTGGTTTAAAATTTGTAATAATCCAATAATTGAATCTGATAATGCATATTTTTTTAAATTTGATAGTTCTTTTTCACTTTTATCTTGTGTTTCTTTGATTTTTGCTTGCAAAATTTTATTAGCTTCATTTGCTTTCTCATTAACTTTAATGATGAAATCTTGGTTAATTTTATTAATTGTGCTATTTAACTCATCATTCTTTTTTAATAAATTAGTAATATTTTCATGAGAAGATTCAATTTCTTCATCTTTTTTAGTAATATTAGTTTCAAGAAGTTTAATTTTATTTAACAATTCTTGTTCTCTATTTATTGATTTATCATTAGATTTATTTTGTTTATCTTCTTTTTTATTCATAAATTATCGTTCTAACTCCTTTCTTATTTTTTCATTGTAATGCTTTACTTCATCATTTTCTATCTTTGCTAATTCAGTTAACATATCTAATTGTTTAGATTTATATCGATTTGGTGCAGCATAATTAATAATCAAAATTAAATCTCCATTGCTTTTTTTACTAAAAGGGCCAATACGAATATCTTTAATTCCCATGTTAGCAACTGTAATTGAATCATTGTTAGCTGTATATGGTTTAAGTTTTAATTGTTTAATTCCATATGGTGTAGGAATAGAAATAACTCCACCGCAAATAGCATTAATTGGATCAACTAACACATGTGTATATAATTTATTACCTTCTCTTTTAAAAATTTTACTTGGTTGAACAAATATTGTGATATATACATTTCCTCTTACACTATTAATTTTATTGCCTTGATTATTAATTACAATAGTTTCACCATTTTTAATTCCTGATGGAATATCAAATTTAATAGTTTGTAAGGATTCTAAATAACCTTTGCCACCACATTTACTACATTTACTATTAATAATCTTCCCAGTTCCATTACATTTGCGGCAAATACTTTGTGATTGCATAATTCCCATAATAGTACGAGTTTGACTAATAACATATCCTCTACCATTACATTGTGGACAATCCTTAATATCTTTACCGTGATTACCAGCACCATTTCCACCACATTCATCACAAGTTTTTTTAATATTAATATCAAATGTTTTTGTGGTACCTAAAATAGAATCTAAAAAGGAAATAGTAATTTGTGCATGAATATCTTGATCGAATTTTGCTTGATTCTTTCAATTACTTCTTTGTCTTCTTCTACCACCAAACATTGAAGAAAATATATCACCAAATGGACCATCATCATCATTTGTATTAAATGAAAAACCACCTGAACCACCAAAAAATTGATTAAAAATATCAAAAGGATTAATGTTTTCACTATTAAATCCACTCTGATTTAAACCTTCAAAACCAAATTGATCATATAGTTTTCGCTTTTCATCATCACTTAGAACTTGATAGGCTTCATTGATTTTTTTAAATTCCTCCTCAGCACCAGGTTCTTTGTTACGATCAGGATGATATTTCATTGCTAATTTTCTAAATGCTCGTTTAATTTCTTCAAGTGAAGCATTTTTAGAAACACCTAAAACATCATAATAATCTCTTTTATTGGCATTAGACATAGAAATAATTATACATAAAAATTAGCAATCATATTATGATAGTGCTAAATAACACATTTGATAATTTTTAGTAAACATGTATTCATATAAAATATATATAATTCATTATTGATATGCCGACTTAGCTCAATCTGGCAGAGCAACTGACCTGTAATCAGTAGGTTGTTGGTTCGATTCCAATAGTCGGCACCATAATATAAAAATATATCTATATTCAATATGAATATATTTTTAATTAATAACTATGTTTTGAGTAAATAGTTGGTAAAACAAATCCTGTTGTTTTACCAGCACGGGTTATACCATAAACCAGACTATTATAGTTTAGCAAGTGCTTATAAGCAACCTTGCCACTCACTTTTTTAAAATTTAAAATTCATCCCTTTTCTGGGGATGTGTTTTCGATTGGCAAATAATCTGTTCCAATCTTTTAAAACTCACTCGGACTTAACATTCCATTCTTTTTAAGTCCTCGTGTTTTTACAAAGTGGTTATATCCAAATGCTCCAACTATTATTAATCATAGCACTGCAGCTATAACAAATAAATTTGAGTTCAAAAACCAATTAGTCTTGTTATGACTAATAGTATTAAATATCAAAGTTGCTACCCAACTAAAAATATTCATAGCAACCCATAAAGCATGATTGCTAATACCACATATTAGAATTGATTTTTTCACTCGACTTTTATTCATAAAAATGTCCTCGAAAATCTTATAGCATTTTTATTCCTAAAAGTCAGCAGGATAATAGCAAAAAA
>AUXO011449948.1_pt1 | contig 15961 bp, 13 predicted proteins | sample 768731 | NCBI WGS metagenome assembly AUXO01 (sample SAMN02715735, study PRJNA202380) | gut metagenome | biome: sheep rumen | host: Ovis aries | place: New Zealand: Palmerston North
ACAAGTATTGCCTATTTCTTGGAGAAGAAAAACGAGAAGACTTTCCAAAGCCTCAACCAGACAAATGATGAAGTGCCTGTTAAGGTGTACCGTAATGGTTATATGTGTGAGGTGCCCCGAAAGGATATTGTAGTTGGTGACATCGTAAGGTTGGATACTGGTGAGGAGATTCCTGCTGATTGTGAGCTGCTGGAATCTCAGAATCTGATTGTCAATGAGTCTTCTTTGACAGGAGAGTTGCAGGCAACAAAAACAATTGACCCAGGGAGGTTTGATGTTAATGCCACTTACAAATCAAATGAGATTAAGAAAGGAACAACCATCATTGAGGGCTTTTGTACTGCAGAGGTACAGAAGGTGGGCGATGCCACAGAGAGCGGCGAAGTCTATCGTTCACTGAATGAAGGCGATGAAGTGAAGGTCGGCTGGCTTCTTAAAGATAAGACGACGGAAACTGTTATCGGCAAGTATAATACTGAGGACGATGCTAACGATGCTCTTGAAGAGTATATGGGCGAACATGAGGATGCCGATGTGGTCGTCGAGCAGCCGCTGATTGATAGAATGCGCGTAAGGAAAGGCAGTGAGACACCTTTGAGCAAGAAACTCAATGGTTTGGCTGACTGGATAACAAAAGCTAGTTATGTGTTGGCTGTACTGATTATTATTGGCCGCATAGTGTGGTATTTCGTTTCTTACGGCACGGATTTCTCATCAAGTGAGTATTGGGTTGAATTCGTTAGCTATGTTTTAAAGACAATAATGATTGCTGTCACATTGGTTGTCGTGGCTGTTCCGGAGGGTCTTCCTATGTCCGTGACCTTGAGTCTCGCCTTCAGCATGAGAAAACTCATGAAGAGCAATACTTTGCCACGAACAATGCATGCCTGTGAAACAATGGGTGCAGCCTCTGTCATCTGTACGGATAAAACAGGTACATTAACTAAGAATCAGATGGAGGTGGCAGATGTCAAACTGAATAGCGTAGATGACAGGCTGCTTGCAGAAATGATAGCCGTAAACTCTACAGCAAATCTTGATTTTGCAGACAAGAAATCTGTTGGTGTGATAGGTAATCCCACCGAGGGCGCACTGCTATTGTGGTTGAATGCCAAGAAAACGAACTACCTTGACATTCGTGAAAATGCTACTATAATAGATTCCTTACCATTCTCTACAGAGAATAAGTATATGGTAACTATTGCGAACTCCACAATTCTTGGCAAAAAAGTGGCATTCGTGAAAGGTGCACCGGAAATTCTTTTGGAGATGTCAGACATCGACTCAGCAACAAAGGCTGGCTTTGAAGCTGCGTTGGCAGACTATCAGCATAAAGCCATGCGTACCTTGGCACTGGCTTATCTGGAACTTGGCGAGAATGAAACAGTTATCGAAAATGGTAGACTTAAGAACGTCAAGTTGGAATTCGTAGGAGTCTTTGCCATGCATGATGACATTCGTGAAGGAGTGAAGGAATCCATCGAAGAGTGTATGAAGGCTGGCATTGCTGTAAAGATTGTGACTGGTGATAATCCTGTTACAGCCAAAGAAATTGGCCGCAAACTCGGGCTGTGGTCTGAAGCAGACAGCGAGAAAAACATCATTACAGGTACGGAACTCGCAGCGTTGTCAGATAAGCAACTTGAAGAGCGAGTGATGGATTTGAAGATTATAGCCCGTGCAAGACCAATGGATAAGAAACGTTTAGTGGATGCTCTTAGGCGGTTAGACCAAGTGGTTGCTGTGACAGGTGATGGTACTAATGATGCACCGGCTCTGAATACAGCCGATGTGGGTCTCGCAATGGGTAATGGTACCCAGGTGGCCAAGGATGCTTCTGATATGATTATCCAGGATAACTCTTTCAGCACCATAGCTAATGCTGTAATGTGGGGACGCTCTTTGTATAAGAATATTCAGCGTTTCTTGCTTTTCCAGTTGACAGTGAACGTTGCTGCTTGTTTCTTGGTGCTTTTTGGAGCCTTCCTTGGGACAGAGTCACCATTAACTGTTACGCAGATGCTTTGGGTCAACTTGATTATGGACACCTTTGCCGCTATAGCACTCTCTGCATTGCCACCTCAGAAGTCTGTTATGGATGAGAAACCGCGTGATCCAAAGGCTTTCATCCTTGACAAATCAATGCTGCAAAATATCTTCGGCGTCGGTGGGTTCTTTTTCCTTATCCTCTTGGTGCTGTTGATAATCTTCCAGCACGCAGATATTACAAGTATGAAGGACTTGTTGGACTTCTCATTTGGCGAAAGAAGCCATGTTTCCACATATGAATTGACCCTTCTTTTTACCATCTTTGTTATGACTCACATGGGATACATGTTCAACGCACGCGCCTATAAGACTGGTGGCTCAGGATGGAATCTGAAGGGATGTGACGGTTTCTTGTTGATTGCTACGGTTGTAACTCTTGGTCAAATAGCTATTGTGCAGGTTCCGTTTTTGAACGATTTCTTTAATGTGCAATCATTACCTCTATTCGATTGGATTGTGATATTTGTCATAGGATTCATGGTAACGGGTGTTAGAGAACTCAAACACATTTTTTCTTAATTCGTTTTTTATGAATAGTTACGAAAAGACTTATATAGTAGTTAGAGGTATTTTGGTAGGAACATTGGGACTAATCCTAACAGTGATAGCTACCAATTTGATTAACATTGTCAGTTGGATAATCCATTGGATATTATTTGGTTGGCTTGTTGATTGGGTCTTAGATTATGAAAGTGGTACAATACTTGGCTTTGTAGCTGTAATTGTTCATGTCGTACACAGTATTCTAACTAACGGCATATATGGCCTTGTAACAGCTTCTGTTTCTTATTTTCTAGTATGTATTGGGATTGGGGAAGTGGACAAAGAGAGAGAAGAATACAGGTTTAAATTAAAAGCGGGCTTTGTAATTTGTTTATTATTTAGTGCCATATTATCGTGTCTGTACGTAGACTCTATTTATAATGCAATATTTCCTCTTTTAGGTTTGAATAACATAGAATGGATAGAATGGTTACACTCTGTTTGTTGTTTTAATGAACAAGCTGATTCTTACTTCGTGTATGGATTCTATATCGGCATAATAGCAGGAGTTATTTGCCCTTTCATATTCTATAAGTATGAAGACAAAAAAAAGGATTCCGCCTCGAATTAATCAATTAATGATTGTTATAAGAGAAAGTATGTTTTTGTGAAAAGGAAGGTACTTGAAAAGGATATTTGGATAATTAAAATAGGTAAAACTGGTGAGCAATAATAATTATCATAAAATAGGGAATGCTCCCTTGTTTCATGTTATTCTTTCCACGGGCTTAGGTACGGGGTTCGTACCTGTAGCCCCTGGAACGGCTGGTGCTTTTTTGGCTCTTGTCGAATGGTATGTGTTATATTTGTTCCTGGATACGGTCTCATTATTCTGGGTTACATTGACATTGATTGTTGTTACAACTGTAATAGGTGCTTGGACGAGTGACGTAATGGAAAAGTATTGGGGAAAAGATCCACGTGCCGTTAACATTGATGAGTTTGTTGGCACTTGGATTCCATTGCTTATAGCTCCCTCTGTTAAGTATACGTGGCTGCTTGCATTTTTGGGTTTCGCCTTCTTCCGCTTAATAGATATATTCAAGCCTTTAGGTTGTAGGTGGGTTGATCAAAATGTACCAGGTGGCTGGGGGGTTATGCTTGATGATGTTCTTGCAGGTTTCTATGCTTTGATAACAGTTGCTTTGATAAAAATCTTCATATTGGGGGAAGTGCTAATATGATATGGAAACTTAATAATTTTGTTTTACTATTTACGTTTTGTCTGTGCTCATGCAGTACGTGTTCACAGCAAAAAGTGAATACGGATTGCAAGTATGGTGAACATAGAAATCTTCAGGATTGTAGGTCAAAAGCATGGAGCTCTTTGTCCGATGTTGGACTACCGGTTCTCCCACCTTCAATCTCGAGTATGATTCTGGAGCGGTATTGCTATACGGTTTCATACAACAGAGAGTCTCGCCAGCCTAACTGGGTGATGTGGAAATTGACAGGTGAGCATGTGATACAGCGTAAAGAGGGTGTATGGAACGAATATAGAGAGGATGAAGAATTGCCTTCAGAAATTCGTTCTACACTTGAAGACTATGCTTCGTCGGGATATGACAGAGGTCACATGTGCCCTGGTGGTGATTGTAACTGGGATGATGAAGGAAGAGACGAGACCTTTGTCCTTTCTAATATGTGCCCTCAGAACCCAAATCTAAACAGAGGGGACTGGAAAGAGATAGAAATGGCTTGTAGGAAATGGGCGAAAAAATATGGTTGCGTCTATATAGTATGCGGTCCCATTTTCCTAAAAAGTCAAGAGCATGAAAGAATCGGCACGAATCAGATTCCTGTTCCAGAAGCATTCTTCAAGGTTGTGTTGTGCGTTGATCCAACATCCCCTAAAGGCATTGGTTTTATCTGTAGAAATACCGACGGGAACAGAAAGAAAGATTTCTATGTAAATTCTATCAGACAGGTGGAAAAAGTGACTGGTTATAACTTCTTTTCTGCTCTTCCAGATGATTTAGAGAATGCTGTTGAGAAAGAGGCAGACATAAATGATTGGAATTAGCAATAATACTTCTGCGAATATGAGAAGTCTTATTAACAATATCATAGAGCCAAAGAAATCCACCAAGTGGTCTCGTGCTTATGATTACTTGATGCTAATGGCAATCATCATAGGCATCTTGCCTTTAATGTTCAGAATGTCTTATAGATTATTTTGGTATTTTGACATTATCTCTGGTATGTGTTTTGCAATTGATTATATCCTCCGTTGGATTACATGCGATTTGAGATTGGGAATTAAAAACAGATGGGTGTCTTATGTTGTCTATCCATTTACCCCAATGGCTATCATCGATTTACTTTCAATTCTTCCAACGTTGAACTTGTTGACTCCTATATTTAAGGTGACAAGGGTCTCTCGGTTATTGAAGATCCTAAGAGTTGTAAAGTTTATAAGGTATTTTGAGCCATTAGAAATAGTCCTGTCTGTTATACGCAAGCAAAGAGTTGTTCTTCTGACGGTTCTGTCATTAGCTGTTTTTTATATCTTTATTACGGCCATGATTATGTTCAATGCGGAAGTTGATGTCAATCCAAATACAGGACGATACCTTTTTGAAAGTTTCTTCGATGCATTTTATTGGGCCGCATGCACACTGACCACAGTTGGTTATGGTGATTTGTATCCTATATCTGATATTGGGAGAGTAATCAGCATTGTATCTGCTATAATAGGAATTGCTATAATTGCATTACCGTCTGGCATAATAACTGCAGGATATATGGAGGAGATAAAAGAACGCAAGAATAATCAATCAAATAAGACGTTGTTGCCTGATGACATCGAAAACGAAGTGGAACGTAATGTAGATATGGAGGAATGGAAATGACTCAACGGAAAAAGAATATGAACAAGAATGTGTTGGCACTGCTGAAACTGGGGTTGGCAGTGTTGTTGCTACTGTGTTTGGCTGACATGCCTTACGGCTTCTACCAGCTGGTGCGCTTTGCTGCTACGGCAGCGTTTGCCTACCTGGCCTACGACTGTTTCAAACGGAGTGAGGACGGGAAGGGACTCCTGTTTGCTGCCCTAGCCGTGCTGTTCCAGCCCTTCTTCAAGATTGCGCTGGGACGCCTGATCTGGAACATCGTCGATGTCGTGGTTGCCATCGCCCTGATATACTTGATAGTGACGACATTCAAGAAGAGGAAGGGAGGCCATATGGCAGTCATGGTAGAATTAGTATTGATACTTTAAGGTTAAAATTCCATAATTTATTTCACGAAAAAGTGGATTGTTGCACGAATAATGCTATATTTGTGCCATAATTAACAATAAGATGATAAAGACGAAGCAAGAAGTAGAGCAGTTCGGATAGGATATGGAAAAGTATGTTGAGTTGAGGAGTCCTTTCACCGGCGGCAGAGTAAAGGAAGTTAGTACGGTGGAAGAGCATGAGTTCCGTAAAGAGGTGTTTACGGTTCATGTACGCTATTATGTCTGCGAGGACACGGGTGAGAGGTTCACTACATCTGAACAGGACGAACTGCTGTTCAACGAGCTCTATTCGCAGTATCGTGCAGCCCACGGCATTCCGTTCCCAGAAGAAATCAAGGCTATCCGCCAGAGGTATGGGCTCAACTACCAGCAGATGACCAAGATACTTGGCTTCGGGTCAAACCAATATGCACAGTATGAGAAAGGACAGGTGCCGTCGGAATCGAATGGCAAGATGCTCTCTGCCATGATGAATCGGCAGTTTATGCTTCATCTGCTGGAAGACAGCAAGGCAGAGTTTAACGATGAGGAGTATCATAAGGTGTACCAGTCGGTGATGGCATCAGATGTTACGACCGAAGATGAAGAAACGAAGCGGTTGATCTACCGTGACACCCGTCGTTCCATATACAATGGTTTTGGCGTTCATAGTGTCAGGAAGGTTTCTGAGATGGTGAAGTTCTTCGTCTGTCAGGAGGGAGGCGTGTTTCCTACAAAACTGAATAAGGAGATGTTCTATGCCGACTTCCTTCACTATAAGCAGCACGGACAATCCATCAGTGGCTTGCAATACCAGGCTATCCAGTACGGGCCGGTGCCAGTGCATTATGACACCGTCTATGACAATATCAGCGGCATCAGCAAAGAGATTGTCATCTCCCATAATATGGAGAGTACCCGTCTGAGTTGTGAAAGCTTTGATGCCGGTGTTTTCACAGAACAAGAGTTACAGACGCTCCATGCAGTCTTGGCAATGGCCCTGCCCATGAATACCAAGGACCTCATAGACAAAAGTCATGGCGAGGCTGCGTGGCTGAATCATCACGTGGGTAATGGGTTAATCCCTTATTCGGAGGCTTTCACGCTGTCAAAGACGTAGGGGCGGCATATTAGGTCTGGTAAACTGGATTCCATTCCATGTGTTGAAACTATAATCAAAATCCAGATGAAGTGGTTGGCGTTAGTGATTTTCTTTTCACTCGGTAGTCTGGAAGTAGGGGCGCAGAGTGATTACTATGAGCGGCAGGCAAAGGCGCATCAGAGTGATGCTGCTTACTATGTGAGGCAAGCTCAGGGATATGACAAGGATGCGGATTACTATATGAGAGAGTCTGCTGGTTACCTCAGGGATGCTGAATATTACCTGCGGCAGAAACGATATGAGCAGGCAAGGAGTGCGCTTGGAAAAGCACGAAACGCCATTGAGAGAGCTGACGATCATAAGCGTAAGGCCGACAATGCCCGCTCAAATGCGAAGTCGTACATGAGAAGGGCAGAGGATGCGTTACGAAATCTGAAGTAACGATAATAAAAGATAGCAATGTGATATGGAAACATTCAAGGAAAATACTGCATATCCGACATCAGGAACTTGGGGAGATACGTATGAAAGAATACGCAGGTACAATGGCAGTCCAGTTTGGATAAAACTGATAGTTACGCCATCTTTGTTGGAAAATGCCTGGGACGCTTCGGGCGTTATAAGGGCAAAAGAAAAGGGATACCTAAACATAGAGGCTTCGTTCAGAGAAGATGAAAACATTCTGCTGGAGGTTCTTGTTGATGAGAATATGGGCGATGAGGATGGCTTTGGTGTTGAACCGGATGATTATCTCGTCGGTGTTGTTGCTCCAGACGGAACTTTTGTGGAACCGCTGCATATAGCTTGATGTGTAATTGTGGATTAAGCAAAAATCATGTAAAGATTCGTACTAGTACGTTTTATTGCAATTGTAGTTTCGTTGTCCCATTGCATAGAACTACAACTGTTATTGTATTATATTCACGCTGAAAAGCAAAAAAATAACGAATTGTTTGGTTTTTCAATTGGTTTACATTATCTTTGCAGCATATTTCGTTTTGCAACCAATGACTGACCAAGAGATTATAAAAGGACTGATAGAGAAAAACAACGAGGCGACTCGCGTGTTTTTCTTTGAGAGGTGTCAGCCATTATTCCGCAAAATCATCAACGTGGTATTCAGCTATGAAGTGGACTACGACGAGTTTGTGAATGAGCTTTATATATACCTCATGGACAACGATGCTGCCATATTACGACGTTTCCAGTACCGCTGTTCTGTCTACCAATGGCTGAAGGTGATAGCCATACGATTCTTCATCAAGAAGCGGGATCAGCTGATAGAAGACTCTACTCACGAAACTCTTTATGATAGACAGCGAATAGTAGTGTCTCCTGCAGAAGTCGACACGTCGGCAGAACTGGATATAGAAAGGCTATTCAGTATGATGCCTAATCAGCGGTATGTCCATGTCATTCGCAAACTCATTCTCGAAGACTGGGAACCAGAGAAACTGGCCCGGGAAATGAATATTACTACGGCAAACCTGTATAACATCAAGCGGCGGGCTATGGCTCAGCTGACGCGTGCTGCTTTAAAAGACAAATCTGTATATGGCAAATAGTGACTATATATCCGACGAACTGTTGGCTGCCTATCTCGATGGTAGTACCAATAAGGCTGAGACGCTTGAAGTGCTTAGTGCCATCAAGTCTGATCCGTCGTTGCAAGAAGTGATGGATATAGCCGCAAGGGTGGATGAGGCTGATGACCAGTCGTACGATGTGTTGCCTATGATGAAAATGGCGGCAGAGAGCGGTAAGAATATCTGTAGCGTGGTGTGCGAGGCCTATATCCTTCATCGCCGAGGAGTGCAGTTTGATGAAAAGGAACTGTTGGCAGTGGCTCAGGAGAATCACTGGTTGAAACCAGAAGGGACACCTTTGCATTCTATTGGCCAGCTGCTTTCGCAATATGGTCTGATGGTGACGAGGAAATATGATGCCACCCTAGCAGATATCACTAAGGCCCTGGCCCTTGACAATGATGTCATCGTCGTCGTAGATAGCGATAAGCTTTATCCCGAACGTGAGGACAAAGAGGATAGTCCCAATCATGCTGTGGTGGTGACAGAAACAGATGCAGACACTGTCCAGCTCTTCGACCCGCAGGAATCTTCTGTTTCTCGTCTCCCATCTTCCATCTTCCAGAACGCATGGAAGGACTCCCACAACTACATGGTCCGTGTCCTTCAGTCTGTAGCGGACTATGAACCACAGCCCGTCAACCTGGATGATATACAACTGACCGAAGAACTTCTAGAACTTCGTGAGGCCATCGCAGAGAATGCCCATGACGTTTGGGCCACTGCCCGTATCAAGGAAGGTTGGTCTTTCGGTCCGGAGCGTGATGATGCCAATAAGAAGCACCCCGACCTCATTCCCTATTCCGCCCTCCCTGACAGTGAAAAGGAATACGACCGCTTGATGGCCCTTGACACCATCAAATTAGTAAAGAAGCTCGGGTTTGAGATAGTGAAGAGAAAGTACAGTTAAACGAAAAAAGAAGCTCCGTATGGAATTATTCATATCACAAGAAGAAACGAGGAGAATCATCATCAGTGACATGGTGAAGAAAAGGGGCATGATAGTGCCTTGTATAAGATCAACAAAGAGAGCGGGTTCTAAGTCTAATAATTTATAAAGAAAAGATCATGTCAAATAGAATTATTAAAGTTTTTTTATCTTCCACATTCCGTGATATGAATGTAGAGCGTGATTATTTGAATAAGATTATATTTCCGCAAATCCGAAATTATTGTGATAAGCGTTTTCTGCAGTTCCATCCAATAGATTTGCGTTGGGGTATCACAGAAGAGGCTAGTAGAAATGGGTTGGTGCTTAGTACTTGCATGGAGGAGGTGGATAACTCGAGGCCTTTCTTTATTGGAATCCTGGGTTCTCGCTATGGGTGGCAACCTACAATTAAAGAATTGGGAAATCTTCGAGCAAGTGTGCAGAAAGAGAAGTCGTGGCTAGAACAGAAAGTTTCTGATGGAGCAAGTATCACTGAGATGGAAATAGAATATGGCGTTTTGCGCAATATGGACATTCCACATGCAAGTTTCTTGATTCGTGGGGAAAATATATCAATACCAAATGATTTTCGTGAGAAAAAAGGTTCTGAAGCAGAACGACTTTTAGAAAAATTGAAATCTCGCATTCGTGGTCAGAAGAAATACCCTGTAACTGAATATAACTCTATTGAGCAATTTGGAGAAATTATTAAACATCAGATAATAGAGATGATAGAGGCGGAGTATCCATTCAGTAGATGTGAAGCTGATGATGCAATCCTGCAACGGCAAGAGCAAATCATGGAACAGCGCTCGCATGTGCTATGTGATATGAATACTTATTGGAGCAGTTTTCAAGAATGGTTTAGTGATGTCTCAAAACAGGTTCTTATGATATGTGGCGCTGCGGGGTCTGGGACTTCTACTATTTTGGCGTATTTCTGCTTGCAAATGAAAAAGCATTATAAGAATAAGATTGTATATTTTGATTTGGAGTCCGCCCATGGAGAAACAAAACCTTTGGATGCTTTTTTCCTTTTTCTAGATATAGAACAGAATATAATGCCGACAGCCGAATGGTCAATGATTGCAATAGACAATGCATCAATGCTTTGTGAAGATGACGTTGACCGAATATTGTCGTGGCTTCACGGTCTGAACAGAAATGTTCATGTGGTTATTGCAACTGAACAGAATTCGGTTTTGAGATTATCTTTATCTTTTGCTTTAGGATGCCCTGTTATGGAAGTTGGTCAGTTTCAAAAAGCACAGAAACGTCAAATCATTATTAACTATGTCCGTCAGTATGGGAAACAACTGACAGAGCAACAGGTAGATGTATTAGTTAATTTCGATTCTATTAATGCCACTATTCTCGTTTTATTGTTAAGATCTTTGGTTAACTATGGTTCTTTTGATGACTTGAATAATTATATCAACAAACTGACAAAGAAAACATTCTCTCAATATTTTCTATGGGAAATACAAAAAGAAAGTTATGATGCCTTTGCCGCTGTTGATAAATTGCTTGGAAATAAATATATGGCAGTCTTGACTGCAATAGCAAGTGCAGGAACTGGCATCTCAGAGAAAGACCTTGTGGAGGCTCTAGATATGTCGCAGGCTGAATGGTCGGTACTTCGTCCCAATGTTCTTCAATTTTGCAAAGGGAATGAAGATAATTTGAAATTGTCAAATGATAATTGGTATCCCAATGTTGGTTATGAAGATTGGGAGAATGTTAGCCGACATTTAATAAAATGGTATACTGCTCATCCAGAAAAATGGAAATATGCTGCACATGCAATGCGTCATATTTTCTATTTTATGATTATTCCTCCGTTCTATGATCAAGGGTTTATGTTTGTTCAGGCTGATCGACGTTTTGTCAAGGATGTACTTGAAGAATTATTTGCATTTGTGATGTCTCCTGATATGGTTAATCAACTTAACGACATGGAATACAGTAGCTTGTGGACACGTGTTCCTCTCTCGACAAAGAAAATGTCAGATACACCTACAATAGTTTATGGACGTGCAATATCGGAACTCTCTAGTGATGAGAAAATTAGATTCTATAAGCGTTTGGCAAACATTGCTGATAGCTTGAGTCGAAGTGTGGATGCAGCGTGGTGTTACCAACAAATTGGGAATGTCTTGGCTCGTGATAACGCATCAGAAGCCTTAGTCTATAAAGCCAAGTCTCTACTGATTGTTGGTGAGGCCAAAAGGGCTACTGATTTGTTGTTAAGCTCAGATTTTATCTATAAACCCAAGAAATCCTTTTTCTTAAAAATGAAGTTAGATGTAATTTTATCTTATTACATGGTGTGTAATATGCATCAATTGTTGGATTCTTATTGTGCATGCGGAGATTGGAGAAAAGCAAAAAACATCCTCCAGGTACTCTGTGAAAATATCGAAAACTGCTTTGCGCCAAAGTGGAAGGATTCTATTAATAATAATGCTCTATTCAATGCCAACATTGAGTTAATAGCAAAAATCGCATATATCAAGAGTGGCTATTATCCAAAACTTAAAGATGAGAATGTGGCATGGAGACTGCTGCATATTTTGAATAATAATGCACCCCAACTCAGTGTTGGCAATCGTTTGTCGTGTCTCCGCTCTATGGCACATCTTGCACTTATATATAAATCAATCAATTCAAATCTAAGTGAGACAGATAGGAAGCAACTCTATTCTGTTGGATGGTGGGCCCAAGTGTCAGCAAACATTTGTTATGGTGCTAATTCCTATCAATTGGCTCGTACACATCTACTTTTCACTTATATTCACTTTAAGTGTTATCATAACTATGGAATACTTGCAAGGCGTTTGCATGACTATGTGAAAAGAGATCGACTGGGTAATGCTTTGAATCATACTGACGAATACTTCTATGGTGCTCTGAACTATGAACGCTCTTTGGAGAATAATGTCAAAAGAGACATTGATTGGACGAAAGTCGATAAGAAGGTACAGAAACAATTACTCGACGAATTCGACTTCTATTGGAATATTGAAAAAGAAATCCAGCCAGATTGGTACAAACCTAAGCTGATAGAGAAACGTGATGCATATCGTGTTAAAATCCATTTGTTAGATAAGATGCCTATCAATGCGAAAGTTAATCGAAAGCCTCAACCGAACGCTTTTCACAGTTATGAAAAAACTCAGCATGATTTTGCATCTGCTAGACTTGGTAGAACAAATCAAGATGAAAATGAATGATGAGGCTTGTATTATTGTTAGGGAGTGGTCGTATAATACACAGTTGTTGAATAAAATTATCGGGATTTACGATGAATAATTTGGATGTTTGAAACAATATCATTACATTTTTACAATGAGATTATTACTACTTGCTTGATAAGCATATCCCTAAATACTAAATTACAAGAAGATATGGAGAGACAGAAAGAGTATTTCGCATTCATTAGCTATAAGCGGGAGGATGAAAAGTGGGCGAAGTGGTTACAGCACAAGTTGGAACATTATCATCTCCCTACGAATGTGAGGAAGGAGAATCCGTCCTTACCACAAGTCATACGCCCTGTCTTTAAAGATACATCAGAGTTGGCAGCTGGCGTTTTGGCTGATGAGATACATGAGGCTCTTGAGAATTCGAAATATCTGATTGTCATATGCTCTCCTCGTGCAGCTCAGTCGAAATGGATAGGCAAAGAAGTGCAGACATTCATTGACATGGGAAGAACGGATAAGGTTATTCCCTTTATCATTGGCGGTACACCATTTTCTGATAATCCACAGGAAGAATGCTTCCCTTCTACTTTGTTGGAACTTCCCAAGGAACAAGAACTTCTTGGCGTAAACATCAATGAGATGGGCCGTGATGCTGCAGTAGTAAAGGTTGTCGCCCGCATGTTCGGTCTGAAGTTTGATACTTTGTGGCAGAGACACGAACGAGAACAAAAACGTAAACGATGGATATGGATAGGAGGATCTATTCTTTTCGCTTTGTCGGGGATTGGAATAGGTGCCTATTTTATTAAACAGAATAGGACTATTGATAATCAAAATGTTCAATTGCTGAATGCTGCAAATCGCCTTAGGGAAGATTCCGTAACTTTGGCAAACCACGTTTCAAGGATACAGGCAGATTCTGTTCGGTTAGTTAGAAAGAACGATAGCATTATCTTGCAGAATGAATTAATCAATAAGCAAAGAATCGACTTAATGCAAACAAATAATAGTCTTGATGCAGCTAACTTATCACTCAAACAAGAACGTGACAACTTAGAAAGAGCTAATTGGGATATAAAAAAAAGTCATGCGCGTGCTATAGCAGGAATCGCAAACACTCTTACTGATAATGGAGATTCATATACAGCCAGATTAGTTGCCATGGAAGTGTTTCCTACAGAGGAAATGTCAAGCCTCCCCTATGTGGAAGAAGTTGAATTTGCAATACGTAAGAGTTTAGAGGACAACAATGCGATTCTGAAGGGACATTCTGATAATGTAGAAACGGTTGCTTATAGTCCTGATGGGAAATACATAATCTCTGGAGCAAAGGGGACAAATCGAACGTATGATGGTGCTGTTCGATTATGGGATGTCTTGTCAGGAAAGAATTTGGGAATAATAGGCAAACACTCAAATGGTATTACTTGCGTAAAATTCTCTCCTGATGGGAAGTATATCGCATCGGCATCACTCGATGGAAAAGTGAAGTTGTTTTTTAAAGACAAATCCCAGTGGGAAGAAGTATTTATAGATACACTTCAGTATACGGCAGATATGATTTCCTTTTCTCCTAATAATCAAGTGTTTGCATATTCAGAGAATGATGGTACGATATATGTCAGAGAAAACAATAGTCATACTCTTCTTAAGACACTTAAGATTAAAGCCGGAGTCAAACTTATGGAATTTAGTCCTGACGGGATGCTTGTTTCATGCGATGATGAGGATGGTGGTTATATCAGGATTTGGGATTCGAGGAATTTCGCTCAAAAAGATAGTTTCAAAATTTCAAATAAAGAATACTCTATCCAATCTATTACATTTAGTCCCGACAAAAAGAGTATTGCAATTGCAGCCATAGAAACTATGCCAGATAATGAGAATCCGGATTCGGTTCTGTCAAAATTTGGTCTGCAACAGACAAAACTTAAAAGTACGGTTCAAATTCGTGATATGAAAGCGTTTAAGTTACAGAGGAGACTCTATATTGATGACGTGAAACATATAGAATACAGTCATAATGGAAAAACACTTTTTGTTGCTGGAAGAAGTAGTTTCGGAGCATGGAATATAAAAAGTTGGAGTTATGAAGAGATTAAAAGGGATATAGGATTTATTCGTGCATTGGCAGTTAATCCAAATGGTGAAAGTGTTGCAATTGGATATGGTCATATAGTCCGTTTGCTTGATACCAGAATGACAAATGGTATTTGTGACCTTAGTGACGATAAGATTAGCAAGCCCGTACTTGATAAAAACGGAAATGTTTATGCTATTCGAGATGGCGATAGAATTGCTTTTTGGAGTAGGAAGCAACATTCATGGAAGAATATTTTACAGGAGAAAGCCTTTCTGTACTTTACTGATTATGCTATTAGCAATAATGGGGAAATGATAGTAACGATAAATGCAGAAGCAATTAAACTTTGGAAAAAAGAGAAGGGATGGAAACTGGTGATGGAAAGAAAACCTGGAGTGGGGCGTTATAGTTATAGAACGGCAATACAGTTTAGTCTAAATGACGAATTGTTAGTAGTTGCCTATGGTACAAATATCTTAATATGGGATACAAACAGACTATCTTCTGTGCATATTAGTCCTATGCTGATTGATAATAAAGGGGAGGTCTCTTCTTTATGTATATCCAATGACAAGAAACGTCTCATTACGGCCTCATTTGATAGTAAAATCAGATTATGGGATTTAAGTGCTGATACATTATTGAAAACTTTATCAGGGCACACAATGCCTGTTGTTGATGTTTCGGTTAGTCCTGATGATAAAGTGTTGGCTTCGGTTTCGTCTGATGGCACACTACGTTTGTGGGACGCAGTTAATGGCAACAGTAAAGATTCTATTATTCTTTCTCAAGATGGTGGTACAATCCTCCCTAGCAAGATATCCTTCTGTCCCTATAATAGTTATTTGATTGTTGGATTTAATGGAATAACAAATATCTACAATTATGTGACGCAAAGATTGTTAGGAACTATGAATGGGAAGCTTATTTCTTTGAGGCCTAATGGGACTGAAATTTTGGTAGCAAGAGATTTTCTTGAACGAAGACTTTCTATAAAACCTGTCAATATAGAGGCACTCATTTCTATAATTAAAAAACAATTTGAGAATAGAAAATGATAACGGATAAGAGACATATTTTTTTATTATTGGTGTCCGATAAAAAGTTGAGTTGAGCCTACAGAAAAGGGGACAAACCTTTCGGCAAGTCCCCAAAGATTTGCAATTTTGCATTTGCTACAACAAAAAATCCAAATCTATGGGCAAAGGTACAAATTTCTCCGGACAGCCGGTACTAAGTCA
>AUXO010746105.1_pt1 | contig 15956 bp, 18 predicted proteins | sample 768731 | NCBI WGS metagenome assembly AUXO01 (sample SAMN02715735, study PRJNA202380) | gut metagenome | biome: sheep rumen | host: Ovis aries | place: New Zealand: Palmerston North
TGGATGTAAAGAAATAGGTAGGGTAAACTACCAGATATACGCCTTTCTACTCGCGTAGAATGGGCTCAAACTCCTTGTCAGCATAGGTCAAACTCCAGTCAGATATAGGTATTTCTATCGAAAAAGGTAAGAAAAACATGTTTTCTTTTTGCATTTTGCTTTCTTATTCGTACCTTTGCAAATTGAAACCGAAAGTAATCGATAGGAATCGACTGATTGACATGGGAGAGAAAATCAAGAAACTGAAGAAAATCAGAATACATAGAGAGGGAACCAACACACTAAGCGTGACACTTTTATTACTGGTCGGCATCGGACTGGCACTGTGGTTTGGCTTCGAAAGTAAAATACCTTTTTGGAGCTTCACAGTTGTCTTTGGTGCTGCGTGGTTAGTAGTGCTGAATTTCTACCGTTGCCCCATCCGTTATTACAATGGTGAGACGGAGAAGATTGTGGTAGCTCCGGCCGATGGCAGGATTGTTGTGGTTGAGGAGGTTGACGAGGACGAGTATTTCCATGACCGTCGTCTGATGATTTCCATCTTTATGAGCCCGTTTAACGTTCATGCCAACTGGTTTCCTGTTGACGGCAAGGTACTCTTTGTCAAGCATCAGAACGGTAATTACCACAAAGCGTGGCTGCCCAAGGCCAGTGAGGAGAACGAACGTGCTGACACGATGATTCAGACCCCTGACGGTCAGCAAGTGTTATGCCGTCAGATAGCAGGTGCCATGGCTCGCCGCATTGTTACTTACGCCAAGGATGACGAAGAGTGCTACATTGACGAGCATCTGGGCTTCATCAAGTTGGGTTCGCGCGTGGATGTCCTTCTGCCACTGGGATCGCAGCCCTGTGTGAAAATGGGCCAGCCTACTACAGGCGACCAGACTGTCATCGCAAAACTGCCGTAATTAAAAAAATGACTATTTGACAATGAAGAAGCACATTCCCAACATGATTACATGCTGTAACCTGATTTCAGGTTGCATTGCTACTTATTGGGCCTTCTGTGGAGTATGGGACGTTGCATTGCTGTTCATCGTCATTGGCGCAGTGTTCGATTTCTTCGACGGCATGTCGGCACGACTGTTGGGTGTCAGCTCGCCCATAGGCAAGGAGCTTGACTCGCTGGCCGACGACATCACTTTTGGCTTTGCGCCCTCAGCCATCATCTTTGACTTCATGAAAGGCGGAGTGGAATACCTGCCGTGGCATTACCTGATTTATATAGCATTCCTCATGGCTGCCTTTTCTGCACTGCGACTGGCTAAGTTCAATCTTGACGAGCGACAGTCTATGGGATTCATTGGTTTGCCCACGCCTGCCAATGCACTCTTTTGGGGAGCCTTGCTGGTAGGTGCCGGTGACTGGCTGTTGTCGTCGCCTTATTTGTATTATGCTGTAGTGGCAGGCATGTTGCTTAGCTGCTGGCTGTTGGTATCGGAGGTTCCTATGTTTGCCCTGAAGTTTAAAAGCTGGGGTTTCAAGGGTAATGAAATCAAATATGTTTTCGTACTGACATCAGCAGTACTGATTATTCTTTTTAATATCATAGGCATTGCTATTGTTATTGCCTGGTATATACTTTTGTCGATTTTGACTAACTGTTTTAACAACAACAAATAAAACCGCACTATGGACAAAGCTTTCTTGGGAGTCTTGATATTAGTAGGTATTCCTGTTGTCATAGTTATTTTCATGATTCTGCGACTACTCTTCCGCATCTATCAACGGGTGCGTGACACAAAACGTGCTATGGAAGACGTGATGTATAATCACCAGAGTCATGACTACACAGGACGACGTGCCCAGCAGTATCACTTTGATGAACAAAGAAATCGTCAGGCTAATGGCACCAGTGGACAGGGATACGAAGCACAGCCACGTCGCACCCAGACAGAGAGTGGCGAGGTCATTATAGACCACCGTCAGGATCGAGAGAACAAAAAGATTTTCGATGACTCTGACGGCGAGTATGTTGAATTTACAGAAGAATAAAAAAGGCACTTCACTAAGGGAAGTGCCTTTTTCTTTTTCATTTTTAGTTGTGAACCAGTGTGCCTATCTGCTCACCTTCCATTACCTTCTTCAGGTTTCCTACAATGTCCATGTTAAAGACATAGATGGGCAGGTTGTTGTCCTGACACATGCAAATGGCTGTGAGGTCCATCACCTTCAGGCCTCGAGCAAGCACCTCCTTGTAGGTAATGTCTTCGAACTTTGTTGCTGTAGGGTCTTTCTCTGGGTCTGCCGTATAGACACCGTCCACGCGTGTTCCCTTGAGCATAACGTCCGCCTCGATCTCAATGCCACGAAGGCTCGAACCAGTGTCTGTAGTGAAATAAGGAGAGCCTGTTCCTGCAGAGAAGATGCACACATATCCTTGTTCCATGGCTTCTATGGCACGCCACTTGGTGTAGAACTCACCAATGGGTTCCATGCGAATGGCTGTCAGCACCTTGTTCTTCACACCTATAGCACCCAGTGCAGATGATAGTGCTAACGAGTTGATGACTGTGGCGCACATGCCCATTTGGTCACCCTTGACACGGTCGAAGCCTTTTTGGCTGCCACTGAGACCACGGAAAATGTTGCCACCACCAATGACGATACCTATTTGCACACCCATCTCGCTGACTTCTTTAATCTGACGGGCGTAGTCGTTTAACCGTTCTGGGTCAATGCCATAGCCCTGTTGACCCATGAGGCTCTCGCCTGAGAGCTTGAGGAGGATTCTCTTGAATTTCATTTTCTTTCTTGGTTACGTTATTTGGATTTTTCGTTATGTTGTATAAATGTCACTTCCTTGAAACGGTAACTGCGACGTTTGCCTGACTCATCGAGTAAAAGTAGTGTGCCGTCATCGCTCACTGTAATCAGTTCAGCCAGAAACAGTCCTTCTTTGTCACGATAGCTGAACAGCCCTTGTCGTCTATACAAACGCTGACGATAGCGTTCACGCATAAGTTCAGGAGACCAGTGGTCGAACAATCGTCCTAACTCGTAGAGGAAGGTTTCTAATACCTCTTTTAAGTCAGTGTCGTGACCTGTCAGTTGGTACAATGATACAGGATTGGGTGCATCGCTGAGAAAACGTTGCTGGTTGACGTTGATGCCCGTTCCTATGATGCAGTCGCGTATATGGTTGCCCTGCAGTCGTGTCTCTATGAGAGTGCCACACAGCTTACTGTCGTTCCAGTAAATGTCGTTCGGCCATTTTATGCTGATGCCGTCTGTGTAATGGTCAAGCGTGTCAGCCAGTGCCAGTGCATTTGCCATGGAAATGATAAACTGGTCTTTTGCTAACACATGGGTAGGGTGCAATAGAACTGAGAAGGTAAGGTTTTTCCCACGTTCACTTTCCCAACTGTTTGTGCCACATCCTCTGCCAGCTGTTTGATAGCCGGCAACAACCACCATGTCGCCTTTGCCGTGTTCTCTCAGCCAGTGATTGGTGGAGTCTGTTTCTTCTATGTTGATAACCTGAAACTGCATAGCTTTTGGCAAAGTTACAAAGAAAATGACACATCTGCAACTTTTCTGTAAGAAAAAGTTACTGTTGGTAGGCTTTACGATCAAGTTTTCCGTTGTAGGTCCTACAGATATGATCAACCTGTTCGTAGAGCATTGGCACTTTGTGGGGCTCCAGCAACTGGCTGAGTTGTCGTGCTGTCTGTCGTTTGTCGAGCGTACATCCTTGTGGGGTCACCACTAATAGCTTGAGGGCTTGTCCTGTGATGGGGTGGGGAGTGGCTATGCAGATGCAGTCCTTGACAGTAGGTAATGACATGGCAGCCTCTTCCACTTCTGCAGGTGCCACCTTAAAGCCTCCTACGTTGATGACGTCGCTCTCGCGCCCTGTCAGTCTGAGCATGCCTTCATCATCAAGATGTCCCAAATCGGATGTTGTAATGATGTGTGGGTGCCAGTCGGTTGCTGGTGTGTCAGTATATCCACTCATGAGTGTATCGCCTGTGCATGCCACGTGACCTTCTGAGGTGATGCTGAAATGTGAATGACTCATGGGGCGTCCCAGACAACCAGGGATGCATCGTCCGTCATTAAAGTTGTAAGTGCTGATGATGCCAGTCTCTGTTGAAGCATAAGTATTGTACAGGCGCGCGTGAGGCAGTAGTCGGCACAGCTCCTGCATGTCTGTGTGTGGCAAAGGTGCTGCTCCAGACTCAATGAAGTCGATGTGTGGAGCAACTTCTGCCAGTCGTTGTGGACAGAGTTGCAGTATCATGCGTGTGTTGGCAGGCACAAGGAATGTTGCAGTCTTTGGATATGAGCAAAGTGCTGTGAAGAAAGCATTGAGGTCCTTCATGCCTTCCAGAATGTGGAGTGTAGCTCCTAACGTAATGACTGGCCATATCTTGGAAAGACTTCCTATGTGGTTGAGTGGTCCGCTGATGACGAATGTCAGGTCGTTGCAGAACAATTGTCCTTCAATGAGGTTTTCTGCATCTGCCATCAGTGCTTTATGACTAATCATGACACCCTTGGATGTTCCTGTGGTTCCAGTGGTGAACAGAATGTCAGCGAGGCCTGGTGGTAGAGTGTCGCAACATATAGAACCTGTCGGCACCATGGAGGGAAGGGGTATGGCGATGGCATCTGCATGGTGAATGGCCATGTAGGTAATGAGGAAGTTGGTGTCCTGTGTTGTCGTGAACGGTACAGGCACTCCAGGGGTGTAACGTCTTGACTCCTGTTGCACTTGCTGCCAAAGCTGTCCATAGGATATGGTCTGGTTAGCAGAGACGGCAGCTATTTTGTCTGGTTGTTGTTGTGCATGCCGTTGTAGATAGTCCTCGAGATGCATCATTGTGCTGCAAGTTTTTTCTGAACCAGTGACACAAGTGCGTCGAGCGACTTGAGGTTTCGTGGTGTGGCATCAGATGCGTCGAGCTGTATGCCATACTCGTCAGATAGTGTCATCAGAATCGTTGTAACACCTAAAGAGTCAAGTTCGCTGAAAAGGAAGTCTGCATCAAAATCCACCAGTGGCAATGCTTCTTCCAACAGTTGTCGGATATGTTCTTTCATATTTTATTAAATTAGTTTTCTGTGAATAAGCCATTTGAAGAGTAGGGGAGGCAAGAGCCATGCCATGAGTACGACTGACGACATGCCAACTATAGTGACTTGAGCCAGTGAGTAGAGTGCAGGGTGCTTAGCAAGTATGAGTACTCCTATTCCAATGAACATGATGACGGCCGATATGATGATGCTGTTTTTATAGGATGCCAGCATGGGCCGTTTGTTGACGTGTTCGTAGAGACAGCCTTCCGTTATGAATATGGTATAGTCATCACCCTGTCCGAAGATGAATGTAGCCAGTATAACGTTTACTACATTGAACTGTATGTCGAGTAATGTCATGATTCCCAATATCCACAGCCAGCTGACAGCCATTGGAATGAAGGAGATGATGGCGAGTTTAATGTTTCTGAATGAAAACCACAGGAAGAAGAAAACAATAGCTCCACACACCCATCCAATGTAGTTGAAGTCGTTGGAAAGGCTATTGGCAATGCTGGCGTTCATGTGTTCCACATCGAAGGTATAAGAGCCAGTGGGGAGTGAGCTTAGTTTAGAGCTTAGAGTATCGGTGTCGCCTGTCAGCATGGTAACCACACTATACTCATTATCGTGATGAATGATGTTTCGTGGATAAACTGTTGTTGCCAGTAGGTTGAAATACGAAGGCTCCTGTGGTTGGAACGTTGTATGTAGTAACTTTGTGAACTGGCTGAAGCTTTCTGGAGTGAATCCCTGTCGTTTTGCTGCTGCGAGCAACGACTGTTCTAACTGTGGCTGATGCGTTTGGAGAAACGACTGCCAAAGTTGGAGACGTCGCTCTTGTTCTGCTTTTGAGCTTACGAACCGTTGTGGTCCCTCCGTTTGACTGACAGCTCCACAGTTGCTTAATTGTTGGATAAGAGGTTGAACCTGCTCACTTCTTTCCAGTGCTTCGTTTAGTGTCGTACCAGTAGAAACGAGGTAGAGGGTCGAGTGTTCTTGTCTTGCAAGTGAGCTCTTGTCGAGTGGAGTGTTGGGTGTGGAGTTTGTGGTACTAATATATTCTAAATCAGCTCGTTGCTCATCAGTCATGTAGTTGATGTGACTGATGTTGGAATCGAATTTGGTATCGAAGCTGAAATAGCCAAAGATGATAGTTAGAATCAAAACCACAGCCACTAACCATCGCTTGTCTTCCAGTGTCAGACTGCTGATACGGTTAAGCAGTGCGACCTCGTGGGTGGTGTATGTGTCAGTCTTGACAAAGTGAGGCAGGTAAATCAGTACGAAGAATATAGTGCCTACCAGAAGTAATGCACTGAAGATACCAAGGTCACGCAATGCTATGGAGTGCATGGGCACAAGGGCAAGAAATGCCCCTACGGTAGTAATGTTTCCTACAAGCAGAGGTTTTACGATTTCTCTTAGTGCCTGTCTGATGTCTGGGGTGTGTTGCAGGTGGGCTATGAGGTGAAGAGGATAATTTACTGCAATGCCAAGAATAATGGATGACATGCCAATGACAATGATGGAGACGTTGTCGCGAACAATGGCAAGACACCCCATGGCAAATAGCCATCCCCATGCCACAGAAAGTACTATAAGCAACAGGTTGCGCCATTTTCTGAAGACAACGAAGAGCAATGCAACGATAAGCACTACTGCAATGGACACAGCTAACAGACTGTCAGTCTTAATCTGGTTGGCATTACCAACGGCTATTGCTGGTCCGCCAGTGAAGTGAATGGCAACAGAAGAGGTCTTGGCATCGTCAGCACATTGTTGCAATAAAGCCATGAGCTGTGAGTTCTTTTCCGTCTCGCTACTTCCGAATGGAGACGTTAACATGACAATGGCCCGTTGCATGTCAGCTGTGAAAATATAGCCGTCGTAGTTCTCGTATGCTATTGTAGGTGCCGATTGCTGTAGTTGTTCCACTACAGGCGTGAAAAAGTTGAGGGGGTCGTTCCCCATGTTTGTTGACAAAAGTCCTGACATGGGGAGCATGAGCAGTTGTTTGTCGGCTGCTATTTGACGATCAATAAATTCTTGATTGTTTAAAAGACTGTCAAATCGCACATAGTCTTGTTCAGTCAGGAAGTATGGAATATGCTGATAGACGAAGTCGGAGATGCCTGTCAACTTTTCCATGTCAATCTGATAAGTTACTTCGCCTAAAAGATGTTCTTTGTCGTTTCTTTCCAACGCTGTTATAAACCTGTCGATGACCTGTGTAATTGTGTCTGGACTGGCTTGTGTGGTGTCCTGCTGTTGGAAGATTGCAATAATGCGATTAGCTCCCGATATGTCCTGATAGACACCGATAGCCTTGTGATAATTGCTGTTGAGAGGCAGAAAATCCGAGATGTCCTCCTTGTAGGTTTGCATAGCCGTGAACGCTGCCAACGCAAGTGTAAGCAGTAGTAATGACAGCAGTCTGAATTGCTTATGCTGTTTCAGAAAATCGTAGATGCGTACAATCATTTGTTGTCAATAGGGTTGGCGTATATGCTGATGAAAATCTCTTTTAGTTGTTCTACATCACATGTCTCGTCATATCTGTCGAGTTTCGAAAGTCGTTTCATGAAGGCATGTTGTTGCTCTTCAGTGTACATTGCCCTATATTTTGTACTTCCATATAGCATGTCGTGCGCTATGTAGTTGTTAGGGTACAGTCGGTATGCTGCATTAATGCGTCTGTCAATAAGGCGAGCAACGGATTTATGGTATTCGTTGTTAGTCTGATGTTCAAAGACAGACAGGTCAACGACGGATATGGGCTGGCAAAGTTCTATGTGTACACGTCCCTTTGGCTGTAGTATGCCAGTTAGTATGCTGTTGAGGTCTTCTCCTGGTTTCTTGGTATAGCGTGTGTATTGTGACTCATAAAGTTCCAATGCTTTCAAAATGTCGCACGACTCCCATTCATAGGAGATGGATACGGGTACTATATGTAAATCAGAAAGAGCTTTGATCTTGTCGTTTTGTTCACTCATGCAGAACATCTTGATGATACCCTGGTCTGTGGCATCAATGCCGTTTTTCGTCCTGCCATTACGTTGTGCTATCCATACAGACTGTTTCTTCTCGCAAATGACATAACGGATATATTCGGACAAGTGTAATGACCCTTTGTAGAATTCCTTAATGCTGCCTCCTGGACGTTCCACCTTGAACATCTTATTGGCTTTCCCTATGTCAATCACCAGTGGGTTCATCATCAGGTTAGCTCCAAAAGTTATTTCAGTCGTGTCGAAACCATTGAGGACGAACGAATATTGTAATAGACAGGAGTCGAGCATGATGTCACGATGGTTTGACACATAAAGATAGTTCTTGTCCGGACTCAGTCGCTCAAGTCCAGAACACGAGAAATCTGTGATGCTTCGATTGATAATCTGTTCATTAACACGTTTCATGGTGTCATGCTGAAACTCGCGTATGGTAGTAAAACTGGCCACTCGTTCACGTACAGACTCAATGGGTTCGCCAGGATAGACGTAAGAAGCTAACAAGGGAAATACCTCACTGTAGGCTATTCGTTTCATTGCCTGGGGTATCTCGTCCTCATAGTAAGGCCGGATGTCGTCAAACTTTGGGTTCTTCTCCATATTAAAAAAGTGTGTTAAGCCATTCTATAAATCGTTCTTTCCACTGGCGGCTTTCATCGGAACCCTTTGTGTCGCTGGTTCCAAAGCCATGGCCTCCAGTGGTATATTGTATGTATTGATGAGCTATGCTATGAGCAGTCAGTGCATCGTCAAGCAATTCTGAATTGTGATAGTGTACGACAGGGTCATCTTTGCAGTTAACAATAAAAACAGGGGGGCAGTCATTTGGGACATGACGTTCCAGAGACAATAGGTCACATAACTGCTCATTTCTGACTCTTGAGTCTCCCAGTAAACCTCTTCGAGAACGTTTGTGGACACATGGTTCTGTCATGGTAACGACTGGATAGATGGCAGCAACGAAAGAAGGACGTTCCTCCTGAGGAAATAGCTCTGCAGCCGACATTGCCAGATGGCCTCCTGCAGAGAATCCCATAACTCCGATGCGCTTAGGGTTTATGCCCATTTCTGTAGCATGCTGACGGATGTGTTGGAGTGCTTCTCTTAGGTCGCCCTGTGCGTCAGGATAGCGATTTCCACGAAACAAGAGCCGGAAATGCAGAATGAATGCTGGTACGCCACCTGTTCGATAGTCGAGAACAAAGGCACTGATGCCCTGTTGCTGTAACCACTGTGCCACGTCTGTTCCCTCCGTCTTGGTGTCGTGCCAAAAGTAACTGCCACCAGGACATACTACAATGGCCGTATTGTCAGTGCCTGGTGCCAAAAATGACGTCAGGCGCTGTGCGTTTATTGGCACAAGGATGCTCAGGGTCAAGAGATAGATGAAGAATGTTCGTTGCATGCGTTAATACGATTGATGACATAGTTTTTCCCAAGGAGCACTTCACTCGTATTGATGGCTGTGAGGGGGACTCCACAGAAACCATGCAGGTTATTGTTCTGACCTGTCAGTAACAGGTTCTTGATTTTAGTTACTACAGGTACTTGTGACAGGGTCATGTTCCTACAGTCCTTGCTAAAGCCGCAAATGGTACCTTCCTTGGCTCCAAAATAGTCACGTATGGTGAGTGGTGATGCAGTGTTGACAGCTTCTATGCATTGCTGGAATCCAGGGTGTATTTCTTCTATGAGTGCCAGCAGCCGATCAGCCATTTCCTGTTTCCATTGACTATATCCTTCCCCACGCTTACGTGTACCATCGACATCGAAGCGTCTGACTAAGTCGAAAGGCATAGGAGCTGTAACCAAAGCTTTACGACTATATGCACCTTGTGGACTAACCGGTGGTGTCATAAAGAGAAATCCTAATGGCCATGGCTTGTCTGTATTATCAAAATTCCAAATGTCGTCGTAGCGTGTCATGTAATATTCTGAATAATTCAAGTAGGGGAAGCTATCTTCTTTCAGTTTGATATAGAGTGAAAAAGCAGAGAAAGTGTTGGGTATGGAATCTAAACGTTCTCTGTAGGATTTGGGGAACGCCTTTGCATCCATTAGACGTAACAAAGTACAGGGATGAATGTCAGAAATGTAATAGTCGGCTTTGTATTGCTTACCTTTAATTGTTCTGACATATTCTATTTTCCTTTCGCTGTTTACCTCTATCCATTTTACTCCGTCACCAGGGTAGATGGCCCCTCCGTGGCTTGTTATCACATTTGCCAACAAATCGGCAAAGTGGCTACTACCATCAATAAATCGACTGGCTCCCGTGATGTATAGTGTACTGATGATGGCATGAATATAGGCTGGTGTCTGGTGGGCCTTCCCACCATATAAAGGATTCATGTAAGCCAAAACACTGCGTAGTTTTGGCGAGTCAACAAATTGAGCAATAAAGTCGTCTGCAGATGTCAAAAATGCTTCCGAATGAGCAAACAGATTGAGATAGTCCTCTGAAGGACGTAAGTTAAATAAGTCTATCTGTTCCGTTAAACTGAAAACGGCATCGACATAACGTTCCAGATTAGTTTTCTCCTCTGGAAATTGTTGCGCAAGTGAATCGACAAAACCTTCACGTCCTTGTGATATCGTATAGAATGTCTGGTCTTCGGCAAAATAGAGACGGTCCGTGCATGTTGCATCAACATCCATCAGCTTTACTTTGTCTAAGATACCTAAATAATTGCATATTTTGCGAATGTTTCCTCCTTGGCGCATGCCTCCAATGACATGCATACCAGTATCAAAGACTTCACCAAAACGCTCAAACGTCTGCAGTCCTCCGCCTATAGTGGCGTTCTGTTCCAGAAGTGTAACGCTGTACCCTTCCTTGGCCAGTATGGCACCAGTAAATAGTCCACCAAGCCCAGCACCTATGATTACTACTGATTCCTGTTTCATTTGCTGTTCGTGATTTGTCTATAGATATGTTCTGCAGTGAGCAATTCACTACAAGTAACGATGCTACCCACAATGACTCCTAACATTCCATGGCTATTAATATTCTGACCAGTTTGCAGAACATTAGGTATTCTCGTCTTATGAGGTACTCGGTTGGCTATGCCGCTGTTGACGTCCTTAGCTACGCCATACATTGAGCCTCCCTCAGTTCCTGTATAGTCAAGGTAGGTCAGTGGTGTAGAAGTGTAATAGTGTTTGATGTGACTACGCAGTCCTGGCAGTTGCTTCTCTACGCAGTCTATCAGTTTTTCTGCCTTTTCTTGTTTGAATTCCTTGTATCCATCTTTACGCTTAAAGGGTTCGCTGCATCGGAAAGGTGCCACATCTTTCATCTGCATGTATGACAGAATAACACCTGTCTTGGCATAACGGGGTGACGGCTCATGGCAAAAGTGCATATACAAAAAACCCTTAGGCCACGACAGCCAGTCGTAGTGTTCACAGTTCCAAGGACTGTCTCCCTCATAGCCGTAGTAGTTATAGTTCATGTATGGCATGCTGTCCTCCTGGAATTCCAGATACACCGAAAAGCCACCCACTGTCTGTGGCATAGCGTTGATTCTCTCTCTAAAGGCAGGACGTATCTGTTTTGAATCAATCATTTCCAGTGTGCGCATGGGATGAGTGTCAGAAATAATTACTTCAGCAGGAAAGAATTGTCCTTCAGATGTTTCCACTCCAAGCGCTTTCTCGTCATCAGTGACTATTTTTTTTACCTTTTGTTTCTTCAGAACACATCCTCCATAACTCTCAATGGTACTCACTAATGACGTAGCTATGCTTTCGCTACCCCCTACGATGCGATAAGCTCCTTGATTGTAAAAGTCGGTAATAAAGGCATGGGTAGAAAAAGGTGTCTTGTCTTTTTCTCCTGCATAGAGTGGCAGATTGCCTACCAGCACTTTCCTTAATAGAGGGTCGCTGATGATACTGTCAATCACTTCATTCACCGTTCGCATTTGGTATTCGGTGTTTAGGGCAGTATCTGTCTTCGAGAATTGTAACGAGTGCAAAGCCGATGCAGAGGCTACTCTTTCTATTGTGTCAAAGTATTCTTCTAATGCCTTGCGCTCATGTGGAAAAGCCATGGCCAATTGGTCTATAAAGGCATCGCGTCCATTAGCAAACCTATACTCCTTACCATTCAGTCTTATTACGTCATATCCGTTTTTGTCTAAAGGTGAAAGGGTGATGTCTTTCCTTATTTCTAAGTATTTCATCAAACGGTCCAACGGTTGCCCCTCATCAGCACTACCGATGAAGTGCATGCCTGTTTCGAACTTGGCTCCCCTTCGCTGGAAACACTGCAGACAACCGCCAGTCTGAATACCTTGTTCCAGGACAGTCACCTTGTAACCGTTCTTAGCAAGGATGACGCCACACGACAGTCCGCCAAGTCCACTTCCAATAATCACCACCTGTTGTCTATACATCCTGTTCTATTCTGTTTGCAATGTCTTCGTATTTTTGAATGTATTGTTTTCTCATAAGAGAAGCTGTTTCCTTCCACATACCTTTCTCTACGTAAAAAGGTTCGCCTGCCTCAATAAATATTGGACTTTTGTTTAGTGTGTAGGTCCGTTTAGGCAGTACTTTTCCTGTTCCATACAGATACATGGGCAACACATCCACGCCTAATTGGTTGGCAATATAAAATGCACCTTGGTGGAATCGCCCTATTTTGCAGTCCTTAGAACGTGTCCCTTCTGGGAAGACGGCAATGCTATATCCTCGTTCAACCAACGATTGGAGTTTGGGCATGAGCTGGTCAATACCTTCGGCTACAGGGTAATATTCTGCATGACGTATCAGAAATCCATAAAACGGATTATTCCACACCCAGTCGTTTGTTAGGAATATGATATGGGGTGAGAAAACCAGTAGGGCTGTCAAATCAAGGTGTGACTGATGGTTACAAATGATAACATGAGGCTTGTTGAACACGCTGTGATCTTTGACCTGATAAGAGAATTTCGTTCCTGGTATGCCATGATGAATCATAACAAATCGTGACATCCACTGTATTAATTTATGAAGTCTGTAGCGTTTCTTTTCTGTCATTTTCCCTATTTTGACGTACAGCCAAACCATAGGAGTCATGATGAAAAGTGAGAAAGTTACAAAAAACAATAGTGAATACCACGTTCGAATATACTTCATGAGGAAGTGGAATAGTCGCAGTGGCAAGCCATAGACCAAGGTGAGTAAGCACAATACAGTGTTCAAGATGCTGATGCGTGTAAAGTCCTTGACAGGATGAAAATGAGTGACACGCTCTTCGCGAGGTGGATAATAGACATTAATGGGTATGCTCACAATCTTTGTGCCATGCCACGATGAGAATACCAATAGTTCAAGTTCTGCCTCGTAGCGTGACGTTAACAGCGAGAGACCAAGTAGCTTCTTCAATGGGTAGAGTCTATAACCTGTCTGCGTGTCTTTTAACTTGCGTCCTGTCTGTACCCAAAACCAGAAGTTGGAGAATCGGTTGGCAAAACGTGCACCTCCACCATCACCAGTCTGTTGTCGTTCACCTATGATGAGTGCTCCTGGATGTTGACGATTGGCCTCCAGAAATAATGTTATGTCTTCTGGTTGGTGCTGCCCATCACCATCAAGTGTAATAGCATAGGCAAATCCCATTTCCTTTGCTTTTCTGAAACCGCTTTTCAATGCACACCCTTTACCACGGTTGGTAGGGTGTTCCAATAAAATTATATCTTTAAATGAATGAAGAATGGTGCTGGTATCATCGGTAGAGCCATCGTTGACCACGATGACATCCTGACATACCTTTAAGGTACGAGTCAGCACGTTGGCTATGGTTCCGCCATTGTTGAATGTCGGAATCACCACACAGATGCCTCTGTCGTGTAATAGCTTTTTCTGACGCTCCATCACTTAGTGCTTACATTGTTGAACAGTCATTGAGATCTTTGAAAAAATGGTGTTGCCTGATTCTACATGCATCCTCACGTTTATCTCTGCATCCTCTCCTTTTCTTACTTCTTGTTCAGAATCCCTGTCTTCTCGCTCAAGAACAAAAGAAATGTGTGAATGCTTTTCTGGTGTGATGACAGAAAGAAACTTCACGTTTTTAATGCGTATAAGTTTCAATTGACAATTCCAGTAGTCCTCCAGCAGTTCTTTGGCAATTTGCAAGATGCAGACACCTGGCATCACAGGTTCACCAGGAAAGTGAGACTGGAAAATGATGTGGGAAGAGTGGAGTGTGATATTTACTCTCCACGTTCCATTCTCTTCTATCCATTCTCCTCTGTTATATAAACTATTGCGTAGCTCCATCATCCGATTCATTTATAGGACTAAACTCGTACGAAATATGGCGTCGCTCGTTGTGGTACGACATTTCTCCTCTTTGAAGACCTTCTATGACGCATCGTAAGTCCTTGCGTAAAACTCTTTTTATATACCATTTGTCCAGCATCTTGATGACATGATGCAGCTTCACCTTGTGACGTGTCGTGTCGTAAGTGAATTCTATGGCTGTTACACCAAACTCATTAAACAGACAACCTTTCACCTCGCCACCCTCATGAACAAATATGGAGATGCCGCTTATTGCTGCACCATTCTCCATTGTTATGACTGTGCGATAGCGTTGTGCCTCGTTGTGTTGTGCTGTCTTTCCACACAACAGCATGCTAATGCACAGTAAACATATTTGCGCTAATATTCTCATTGGTGCGGATGTTTTGTAAGACTATTGTCGTTTTGTCACCATTACGTTCTGTCATTTCAATCTTGGTCACCACTTTACGTTTTTTGTCGAAGTGAAGGATTATTTTGTCAAACATTTGTTTAATGTCCTTTCGTACGGGTACGAGTGTGGCTATCCATTCTGCACCTGACGTGGTGACAGTGGTTTTGAACGTCTTGTCGTCAGTAAGACAGCTACCCACTACACTGCTTACCATGATGCGTGAGATTTCTTTAAAAACCTTATTTTTATTAACGTCAATCACGTCATTACGTTTGGTATTTCCATTGTTAAACAACACCTTGTCTCCATTGAGAATGAATGTATAGGCATAGGGAGTATTATATTCCCACCTGAGCCGGTCGTTTCGCATGTAAAACATTCGTCCACGTGATACCATATTCTCATTTAGCATTTTGACGTGTTTGGTTTGGACAAAGTCGCATTGCAGGGTTCGCATATTCGCTGTTACCTCTGCCACTTGTGCTCGAAGTTGACTGGCTGTCTGCCCTGAGCAGTGAGATGCGGTTCCTCCGCACAAGAGTAGTATTAGGAAAATTATTTGTTTCATCTTTTTCTCTATTTATTTTGCTATTAGGAAACATCCGAAGACAATACATGCTACACCTATCCATTTCGTTGCTGAAACTTCTTCATGGAAGAAAACCAATGCAGCCAGCATGCCCAATACATAACTCAGACTGACCAATGGATAAGATGCGCTGAAAGGAAAAATACGCACAATGTACATCCATAGTAATGAGCCTAACCCGAATAATATTCCGCTGGCAGCAAACTGCCAGTTGGTCAGTAGGTTATAAAAGAACTCGCGTGACCATGAGAAGGACGGCATTCGCATCATGGCGAACTTCAGGAACACCTGTCCACCTGTCAGCAGCATACACTGCACAACGACTAATGCTATCAATCTGTACATGACAAAACCATTGAAAGTGAGTGAATGGGTAGCGTATTACGTATGTTGCCTTGCTCAAGCAGCCTACGGTAAAGAGGAGTAGTCTCGTCGTGAATGCCAACAAGAACATGTTGTGCTTGTCCAGTGTTGAGCAGCATGTATGCATCGCGCAATGCCCACTTCAGCCGCTCTTCAGTACTTGCCTCCCATTCTGACGGTGCGACGTATGTCACGTTATATCCGTGGCAGTGAGTGTGTATGGCAATAGCACTGCCAATGGTGTTGTGGGTGCTCTGCATAAAATAGGTAGGCTTTA
>AUXO016366798.1_pt1 | contig 15953 bp, 12 predicted proteins | sample 768731 | NCBI WGS metagenome assembly AUXO01 (sample SAMN02715735, study PRJNA202380) | gut metagenome | biome: sheep rumen | host: Ovis aries | place: New Zealand: Palmerston North
CTATATCTCACTCTTTCACTATCAAAATCATCTTCTATCATGATAAATGTCTCAAACATATTTCTCTTTCCATCTTGCATAAGTTGTCCCATAGAATGAAGATCTGCCGTCATGTTAAGTGATGCAGGAAATATGCCCTTATGACCTTTACACTCTGACTCTCCAAAAAGCTGTTTAAGCCACTCTGCAAAATATTGCATATTTGGACTAAGGGTTGAAAATACTTCTATGTCTTTTCCATTATTATAGTAAAGATTTCTAACCACAGCATATTTCATAGCATCATTTGCATCTAAATCCACATTGGTATAAGCATCATATGAATTTTTTGCACCAAGCATAAGCTTATCTATATCAAAACCTGCTGCAGCAATTGGAAGTAACCCTACTGCCGATAGGACTGAATATCTACCACCTATATCGTCAGGTACCACAAATGTCCTATATCCTTCTCTATCAGCTTCTTCTTTCAATATGCCTTTTGATTTATCAGTTGTAGCTATAATTCTCTTTTGAGCCTCATCTTTTCCATACTTCTTTTCACATAGAGCTTTAAACTTATCAAATGCAACTGCTGGTTCAAGTGTGCCGCCACTTTTGCTAATCACATTTATATAGAAGTTCTTATTTTCCACATAATCCAAAGTCTCTTTTAGATATTTTTCTGACAATCCATTTCCTGCAAATATAACTTCTACTCCTTTTCTTTTCATTCCATGATATCCTGAAAGATAATCTATAGCTGCTTTAGCTCCAAGATATGAACCACCTATACCTATAGATACAAGTACTTCCGCATTACTTTTTATCTCTTCTGCTACTTCTTTTATACGACCTACTTCTTCCTTATCATAATTGATAGGATGCTTTACCCAGCCTGTCATATCTATCTTGCCATCAAGTAGATCTTTAAGATGGCCTTTAACCTTACTCTCACATTCAAAAATATTCTTTACTTCATTTGCTTTTTCAAAACTTAATTTAATCATCTTTTCTCTCCTTTTATTATTTAGTCAAATTTTTTCTACATTACTTATTTTCTTTTATAATTTGTTTATTTAGTTTTTTGTCATATGTGTAAATTTTATCTTTAAAAATTTTATGTCTCGCCACAAACAGGCAATCAACATAATCTAGCTTGCTATCACGATATATTTTTATAGCTTCTTCATAAAAAGCTTTATCAAACATATCTACATCTTGCAATAAATCAAGCAATGCACATGCTACTTCTTTTCGAGGTATATTATAGCCTTTTTGCAGCACATAAATTATCTCAAATATAGACTCAGGCAAAATATATGCGCTTTCGCTGATAATATCATACGCCTCTTTTGCTTTCTCCAAATCATCTTGCATCAAGTATCTTAACGCATAGTTTGTATCAATTATTCTCAACATATTTTTCAGCCACCGCTTTCGACACTATAGCTTCTTCATTTTTCATCACTTTTTTATTGGCATAATTATTTAGCGAGCCAAAGCCTTTATGGGTCTTTATCTTTTTTATAGAAAAAGGCAATGCTTGTTCATCTATACTTTTTTTTGCAAAAATTCTAACAGCTTCCGCAAAACTTGTACCAAGATCACTATATAATTTTTCTGCAGCATCTTTCATACTTCTGTCCATTCGTATCTGCACAACCGATTCCATCGCCATATCATTACCTCCTTGTAATACAATTATAATACACTAATTGTATAATGTCAACGAAGGCACTATCTCTATAAAACGCTATGCTGGTCTTTTACTATATTTTATGATAAAATAGACTTTATAAAATCACATCATATAACGAGGTTATCATATGAAAAAAATTTATATTAAAAGTTCTATAGCTGTAGCACTAGTTTTTGCTATATGTGCAGGATTCGCTACATATGCGGATGAGATAAGTATTGTAGAGAAATACGGTCCAGCTGCTACTGTCGCAATTGAAAAAAAAGAGCTCCCAGAAGGAACCCTTGTATACGATTCACCAATTGCAGCAACTACGGTAGACATCACCACAGCCAATGCCATAAAGCAAATTAATATCGTTGACCCAAATGCAGCAAAGATAGGCAGCAGTCCAACAAACCTTATAACAAATCCAACTAAAGAAGATCTTGCTAACCCTTATGCCAATATGGATATCATCCCATCCGACAATGCAACATACCTTCCTACAACATTAGGACTAACTAACCTCGTAGTTAAAAATACAAATGCAACAAAGCCTGCTATAACTGCACCAGCTTATGCACTTATCAATGCTAGTACCAATCAAATATATGCTGCAAAAGATCAGACTATAAAATATAATCCATCAGGCCTTGCAAACCTTATGACAGCATATATAGCTGCATCAAGTCTTAGCATGGATGCAAAACTAAAAGTCAACTCTTCTGCTCTTCATAACATTGATAAAGATGCTTCTATAATAGCCTTAAGTAGCAAAGACACTATCACTCTTCGTGATGCTATAGCAGCCATGTTTGTAAAAGGTGCTGTAGATGCAGCAAACGTCATAGCAGAAAATGTAGCAGGAAATAAGACAGCATTCGTAGCACTCATGAACACAACTGCTACTAATCTCGGAATGCAAAACACCACTTTTATTGATCCTGCTGGCATATCAAACGATAATCAGACTACTGCACTTGATATGGCCATACTCATGGCAAAAGTTTGCGAGAAGCCAGAACTTTTAGAACTACTATCTCTATCTACATATAGCCTTCCACAAGTAGAAAAAAGAGATAAACTAATCATATATAGCAAAAATTCTTTGCTCAACAGAGAATCAGCAAGCTACAATGCAGATGTCAAAGCAAGTCGTATGGCATTTACGTCCAATTCAAAATATTGTATAACTTCTCTCATGAACTACAACAATAATAACATTATAGCTGTCGTTCTTAAATCAGAAGGATCACAATTTTCTGATACAAAAAAACTTTTAGAATTTGCTAAAGTAGCAATAGCCGAATAATATAAAGGAGGTTTTTTATGCCTTTTTTAATAGCAATATTTGCAAGTTTCATATTATATGGTCTTGCGTGTTCACTCTTTTCGAGTGTATGGCCAGAAATCGCACGTGAACTAAGTGTTGACTTTACCTTACTTGGTTTACTTATCATGATATCGTCAGGCGCATCAGGTATCACAAGTTCTTTTGCTTATAAAATAAGAAGAAAACTTGGCACAAGTATATCAACTACCATAAGCCTCACAGGTTTTATAATTGGTTTGCTTCTTTTATACTTTTCAAAAAACCTAGCGATGATATGTATTGCTCTCGCTATAATGGGTTCATCAAACGGTATCATAGACACCATCGTCAATAGTTATATGATTAAAGCCTATGGTGGTGGCAAGATTTCTATGCTACACGCTAGTTGGGGACTCGGCTCATCAGTTGGTCCCATAATCATGAGTTATGCATTAGCCCATACCTCTTCATACAAAAATGGTTTCATATGGGTCATAGGTGCAATCCTAATTACTGGTATATGCTTTATACTGCTTAAAATATACTGGGAAGGAAAAAAGAAATCTCTACCAGAAGATTTTGTTAATCGTCATTCTGTATCAAAAGAAGAAAAAGAAAGTCATATAGACTTAAAAGATATATTTAAAATAAAACTTGGTTTTGTGTTTGTCTTATGCTTTATACTCTGTGGGTCAACAAATTCTGCAATAAGTAGTTGGATAGCCACACTTTCAGTAGAGCAAAGAAGTATTACTGTCGCAGAAGGTGCCACTGCAGCCGCTTTTTACTTTGGCGGACTTACCGCTGTCCGTGTTATACTTGGATTTATTTCAGACAGAATTAAAACCAAGTACATTTTAGTTTTTGGTCTTATAGTTAGTATAATCGGATACTCACTTATGTTTATCCGTAATACCAGTCTTCCATTTACATACTTTGTGGCAACTATTGTAGGTATCGGTATATCTCCACTTGTACCATTCTTACACCATAGTATAAAAGAACTTTTTAATGAAAAATACATAGGAATAATCGTAAGTTGCTGTAATACAACATCTCTCATAGGTGGTGCTGCTGCAACTGCTCTCATGTCACTCGTTATTAAAGTTGTGGGCGTCAATACTGCTCCTATCTTATTTCTCGCTCTCATGATACTCGCACTTATTATCTATATGCACATTATAAAAGTAAAAGAAAAAGAAGGAGTATAATATGTTTCTTGATATAATCATTGCAGATCCTACAATTATCAACAGAGCTGGTTTTGATTTCACAATAAAAGATATGCTAATCCATATAGTAGTAGAGACTCTCGCTACTATAATCATAGAAGGTATTATCTTTGCTATATTTTGTAAAGAAGTAAAGTTTAGAAAGGTTGCCCTAATCAATGCTATAACATGTATATGTATACACATTATTTACTACATCCTTGCTAAAAATGTATTTACCGATATGCTTTTCCCACTTCGCCCAACTTTTCAATCTATAGTCATGCGTCTACTCACAGGTCATATACTTCTTATAACAATACTTGAAGTAGCAATCTTTATCATAGAATATATTTTCTATGTAGCATCTTGTATAAAAGAAAAAAATGAGGCCACTGGTAGCCTCAAAAAAAAGATATTCATAGTATCACTTCTCGCAAACTTTGTCGCTTTCTTTATTGGAGTCCTTATCTCTGCTAGTATTGTGATGTTACTACTCAGATAACCTCTTTCAATATCTTATAAATCTTATTAGAGTTTTTCTTTGCATTCATAAGTACTTCTTCGTCACTTTGAAGACCTTTTGAAAGCCCAGCTGCAAGATTAGTTATACAACTAATCCCAGCTATTTTCATGCCCATATGACGAGCTACTATAGTCTCCATGACAGTGCTCATCCCCACTGCATCGGCACCCATTTTTGCAAGAAGTTTCACTTCAAACGGTGATTCATATGAAGGCCCTGTAAGTTGGACATAAACTCCTTCTTTCATACTTATCTTATATTTTGCAGAAGCTTTTTTTATCTTATCGCTTAATTTCTTGTCATATACTTCTGTCATGTCAGGGAACCTTGCTCCAAATTCAGAAATATTTTCTCCAATAAGAGGATTTTTTATAAATATTGATATGTGATCTCTTATGAGCATAAGATCATTTGGTTTAAATTTTTTATTAAGTCCTCCTGCTGCATTGGTTACTATAAGATTCTCTACTCCCATAAGCTTCATAAGCCTTATAGTTTTAACTACATCTATCGCATCATAGCCTTCATAGAAATGTATCCTTCCATTCATTACAACCACATTTTCAGCATTAATTTTAGTAAAGATATACCTACCTTTATGTGCCTTATTGGTTGTCTTCGGAAAGCCTTTTATATCAGCAAATTTTATTAGAGAGTCTATTTTCAAGTTCTCTACAAAATCCCCAAGCCCAGAACCAAGTATTATTCCCCACTTTGGCTTATAAGGTATAAGCTTTTTTGCCTTAAGTCCTTCATACATCTTTTTTAAATTACTATATTCTTTGGTCATAAACTCCTCCTCTATTGGTTATTATATCATTATTGAATTATTTTGACAAATATAGAAAATCAATACTTTTTCAAGGTATTCATATACAGTTTTCATCTCAATTGAAAAATTGACAAATAGTGCTATAATATAGCCATATAGAGAACTTCTATATTCGTTTTTTTAATACTAAATCTTATATAAAGGAGGGAAAAATGTCGAGTCTAAAGATTAAGCATGTCCAAAAAATTTACGACAACGGTTTTAAAGCAATCCCTGATTTTAACCTTGACATAGAGGATAAAGAATTTATCATCTTTGTAGGTCCATCAGGCTGCGGCAAGACAACTATGCTTCGTATGATTGCAGGACTTGAGACAATCAGTGACGGAGAACTCTATATTGATGATAAGCTCGTCAATGATATTGAACCAAAAGATAGAGATATCGCTATGGTTTTTCAAAACTACGCACTCTATCCACATATGACCGTTTATGACAATATGGCTTTTTCACAGAAACTTAAGAAAGTAGATAAATCTATTATCGACGAAAAAGTCCATAAGGCTGCCAAGATTTTGGAAATTGATCACTTACTTGACAGAAAACCTGGTCAACTGTCAGGTGGGCAAAGACAAAGAGTTGCTATGGGGCGTGCTATAGTGCGTAACCCTAAAGTATTCTTAATGGATGAACCACTTAGTAACCTTGATGCAAAGCTTAGATCTCAGATGAGAGTAGAGCTCAATAAACTACATAAAGACTTAGGTGCTACTATCATTTATGTCACTCACGATCAAGTTGAAGCTATGACTCTTGGCACAAGAATCGTCGTTATCAATCACGGTGAGATCATGCAAGTTGATACACCTAAGAACTTATACGATCATCCAAAAAATATGTTTGTAGCAACGTTTATTGGATCACCACAGATGAATCTTATTGATGCAATGGTAGCAAAAAATGGTGATTCTTGCGAATTATGCTTTGGTACAAGTCGTATAATTTTGCCAAAAGACAAATCTAAAGTTCTCATTCAAAATGGCTATGTAGAGAAAAAAATTGTCCTTGGCATAAGACCTGAAGATTTCAAAGTAAAAGAAATTGATGACACTGATGATTCCAATGCTGTCAATGTAAAAGTTAGAGTTTATGAGAACATGGGTTCAGAAGGTTATCTTTATTTTGAACTTGAAAATCAAAATCTTGTGGCTAAGCTTACTAAAAATAATTATTATAATATAGGCGAGTCACTAAAGCTTAAAGTGAACGCACACAACGTTCATCTTTTTGATATAGAAACAAAAAATACAATATTATAAAGGAGAAATTTTATGAAAAAGTTATTATCAATCATTCTTGTTTCTTCACTTTTAGCATGTGCATTTACTGCATGTTCAAGCGGAAGCACAGCGTCTAACGAAACTACAGCTGCTGTAGAAACCGCTGTAGAAGAAACTGCCGCAGAGAGTGCTGCAGAACCAACTGAAGAGACTACATCTTCTACTGATACTGCAAACGGTGGTCAAGTGTACTACTTAAACTTTAAGCCAGAAGCTGATGAAGCATGGCAAGCACTTGCAAAATCTTACACAGAAGAAACTGGCACACCTGTCACTGTTGTTACAGCTGCATCAGGAAATTATGAGACAACTCTTATGAGTGAGATGGGCAAATCAAGTGCTCCTACTCTCTTCCAAGTTAATGGACCAGTTGGTCTTGCTAACTGGACAGATGTATGCTACGACTTAAAAGACTCAAAAGTTTATAATGAACTTACAAGCGATTCATATGCTCTTAAAAACAACGACGAAGTACTTGGTATAGCATATGTCATTGAAAGCTATGGTATAATCGTCAATAAAACTTTGCTTTCTCAAGCTGGATATTCTATAGATGATATAAAGTCTTTTGCAAATCTCCAAAGTATCGCAGAAGATATCACTGCAAGACAAGAAGAGCTTGGCTTTTCAGCATTTACATCTGCAGGGCTTGATGGATCATCAGACTGGAGATTTAAAACTCACCTTGCAAACCTTCCTATCTACTTTGAATATCAACATGATGGCATTGAGCAAACTCCTGCTATAAAAGGAACTTATCTCGATAATTATAGAAATATATGGAATCTATATATCAATAACTCTACTGCAGATCCAAAGCTTCTATCATCAAAAACTGGTGACGACTCAAGAAATGAGTTTTTAGCTAAGGAAGCTGTATTCTACCAAAATGGATCATGGGAATACAATAGTCTTCATGATGGCGGATTTGCTGATGATGAACTCGCTATGATACCTATCTATATAGGTGTTGGCGACGAGGCTAAGCAAGGACTTTGCACAGGTACTGAGAATTTCTGGTGTGTCAATAAAAACGCTAAACCTGAAGACATCGCTGCAACCCTTGACTTCATGGCATGGTGTGTAACTTCAGAAAGAGGAACTAATGCTATGGCCAATTCTATGGGCTTTGTAATACCATTTAAGAATGCTGTACCAAGTCCAAATCTTTTCGTTCGTCAAGATAATGAATACACAAGAGAAGGAAAAACTCCTGTAGCTTGGTGCTTCACTACTATGCCATCTGAAGAGTGGAAAAATGGTGTAGGTCAAGCATTAACTGCTTATGCAGCTGATGAAACTGATGAGAATTGGGCCAATGTCGTATCTGCATTTGTAGATGGTTGGAAGACAGAATACGAACTCGCTCACTAGGAAAGGACATTTATGGAAAGAGCACTTAAAAAATACTGGCCAATATTTTTACTACCTACAATTATAGCCTTTATCATTGGCTTTATAGTACCTTTTGCAGAAGGTATGTATCTTTCCCTTTGCCAATTCACTACAGTCAATAATGCAAAGTTCGTAGGTTTCCGTAATTTTATAAAAGCATTTTCTGATGAACAGTTTAGATCAAGTTTTTGGTTTACATTTAGATTTGCTATATGTTCTGTGTTATCAATCAATATAATTGCATTTATAATAGCACTATGGCTTACTAAGAAATTTTCAGGCAACAATTTTTTAAGAGCAATATTTTTCATGCCTAACCTAATTGGTGGTATAGTTCTTGGATATATCTGGCAGATACTTATCAATTGTGTGCTATCTATAATAGGTAAGCCTTTACTTGCACTCAATTCTACTGCAGGATTTCTTGGACTTATAATCCTTATGTGCTGGCAGCAGATTGGATATATGATGATCATATATATAGCAGGACTTAATTCAGTTCCTGATAGTCTCATAGAAGCAAGTAAAATTGATGGTGCCACAGATCTACAGACTTTATTTAAAGTTAAGATTCCTATGGTGATGCCAACTATCACCATATGTATGTTTTTAACTCTAACTAATTCCTTTAAGCTTTTTGATCAAAACTTAGCTTTAACTGGTGGTGATCCAAGCCACCAGACAGAGATGCTAGCTCTAAACATATATAATACTTTTTATGCTCGTGCAGGTGCACAGTGGAAAGGTATGGGACAAGCAAAAGCTGTTATATTTTTTGTTATAGTTATACTTATATCATTCATCCAACTTAAACTATCAAGAGATAGTGAAGTTCAACAATAAGGAGGTAATTGTGAAAAAGCAAAATCCAATTTTAAAGCTACTTTTTGGCATTATTATCCTTGTTGTCGCAGTTCTATACATGTACCCTATCATCATGATTATATTCAACTCGTTAAAAGTCGAGACAGCAATATCTACCAACACGGTATTTGAGTTGCCACGAAGTGATACATTTAATGGATTAAATAATTTCATATCTGCTATCACCCGACAAGGATTTTTGCAGAGTTTCTTCTATAGTGCATTTATAACTGTCACATCTCTTATTGCTATACTTGTATGCTGCTCTATGTGTGCATACTTTATCACAAGGATTAGATCAAAAGTAAGTAGCTTACTTTATTACTTATTTGTCTTTTCTATGGTAGTGCCATTTCAGATGGTTATGTTTACACTTTCACAAACTGCTGATATGTTAAATCTCAATACCCCATACAATATATTTATTATCTATCTTGGATTTGGCGCAGGACTTGCAGTATTTATGTTTGCAGGTTTTATGAAATCAGTACCAGTAGAAGTCGAGGAAGCAGCTATGATAGATGGATGTAATCCTCTACAGACTTTCTTCCTCATAGTATTTCCTATACTTAAACCAACCATAGTATCAGTTGGTATACTTGAAGCCATGTGGCTTTGGAACGACTATCTTCTGCCTACTCTTGTCCTTGATATAAAAAAGTATAGAACTATACCTATGCTCATACAATATTTTAGAGGTAGTTATGGTAAAGTTGAGATGGGACCTATGATGGCATCAATAGTCTTAACAGTACTCCCCATCATAGTTATATATGTATTCGCACAAAAATATATAATTAAAGGCATGACAAGCGGTGCAGTAAAAGGATAATTTATAAAAAAAGAGTGGCACTTGTAAAAGTTGCCACTCTTTTTTTTGTTTTAAATTATTCTCTATTGGTTTTTATCGTAAGCTCTTTTAAAAACTTTATCAAGTTTTCATCTATATCTTCTGACTTAAACCGATAACTCCAGTTCATATCACTTAATGTAGAAGGTGTATTGATTCGTCCCTCACTTCCTATCCCAAGTAAATCCTGTATCGTCGACACAACAAGATTGCTTTTACTTTCATAGAGTACCGTCAGCGCTCTATAGTTATCAAAGTTATCGCCTAACAGATGCAAATATTCTTTTGCATATGCCCTGTCATCATCATTTATACTATGCAACCAACCAACAAATGTATCATTATCATGTGTGCCTATATACGCAACACTATTTTCAATATATGTGTGTGGTAGATACTCTGTGTTGTTTTTATCTCGTGAATCAAATGCAAATTGCAAAACTTTCATTCCTGGAAATCCTGTATCTTTCAAGAGCTTTCTTACAGAATCTGTAAGGAAACCTAGATCTTCTACTATAATATCTAAATCACCAAGTTTCTCATGAATTTTATTAAAAAGTTCTATGCCTGGTCCTTTTTTCCACCTGCCATTTACTGCATCATGACTTCCATAAGGTATAGCATAGTATGAGTCAAAGCCTCTAAAATGATCTATCCTTATGACATCATAAAGAATTCTTAAATACTTAAACTTTTCTACAAAATACTTATAATCGTTTTCTTTTATATAGTCATAGTTATATAATGGGTTTCCCCATAACTGTCCTCTTGCCGAAAATCCATCTGGTGGACATCCAGAAACTTCTATTGGTCTTTTTTCTTCATCAAGATAAAAGTTTTTTGAATTTGCCCAGACTTCTGCACTATCATATGCACTATATATTGGTATATCACCTATAATTTTTATGCCTTTATCATTTGCATATTTTTTAAGTTTAAACCACTGATCATAAAATATGCACTGCATAGTTTTATAAAACTCTACTTCTTCTTTGTGGTTCTTTGTAAATTCATCTATCGCATTATTATCAGCAAGTTTTAATTCTTCTTCCCAATTATCAAACGAAGCACCTCCATGCATATCTTTTATAGCATGAAATACAGCATAGTCGTCAAGAAAAAAGCTATAATCATATTTAAACTTTGCATATGCGATAGGATGTTTTTTTCTATAATTGTCACAAGCTTTTTTTAATATCGTAAAACGATTATCAAAAAGTTTATTATAATTAACTCTTCTTTCATCTGACCCAAAGTCTATATCCTTATAGTCTTTTTCTTCAATTAGTAATTCATCCTTTAGCATATCAAGGTCTATGAAAAATGGGTTTCCTGCAAAACCTGATGTAGCAGAATAAGGAGAATTGCCAAAGCTTGTCTCCATAATAGGTAACATCTGCCAATACTTTTGCTTTGTCGCCACAAGAAAATCTACAAAATTATATGCTTCTTTTCCAAGTGTGCCTATACCATACTTTGATGGTAATGAAAATATCGGCATAAGTACACCACTACTTCTTTTCATATATTTTTCCTCAAAAAAAGGGCTTATATAACTCGCTCCTATGTACAGGCGAGCTTTATAAGCCCTATTGTATCTACTATACTGTTACTGAATACAAGTTACCAAGTGCTTTTAAGTAAATATATCTTGCTTTAGCTTCTTTTTCATTCTTTTCAAAAAGTTTTATTGCCTTTTCTTTATCTTTAAGTGCAAGAGATGAATATCTTACCTCGCCTTCAAGGAATTCTTTATACTTATCAAAGTTTGGCTCTTTACTATCAAGTACAAACTTTTGCTCATCAGCCGAAGCATTTGGTCTAAATCTAAAGTTATGCCAATATCCACACTCTACTGCAAGTTTTTGCTCAAGCTCTGCTTTTCCCATACCTTTCTTTATACCATGATTGATACAAGGTGAATATGCAATTATGAGTGATGGCCCTTCATAGTTCTCAGCTTCTATAAGTGCTTTTACTACTTGATTTCTATCAGCTCCCATGCAGACCTGTGCTACATATACATATCCATAAGACATAGCAATTGACGCTATATCTTTCTTCTTTACTTCTTTTCCTCCTGCTGCAAATTGTGCTACAGCACCTGTAGGAGTTGCTTTTGATGATTGACCTCCAGTATTTGAATAAACTTCAGTATCAAATATAAGGATGTTTACATCTTCATTTTGTGCAAGTACGTGGTCAACTCCACCAAATCCTATATCATAACCCCATCCATCACCACCAAAGATCCATTGACTCTTCTTAGCAAGATAATCTTTGCTAAGCATAAGTTCTTTAGCAAGTTTATGAGATGATTTAGAAAGTAATGGTATAAGTCTATCTGTTGCTTTACCATTGAGCTTAGAATTTCCTTTTGTAGCTATGTATTCTTTAAGTGCATCTTTTAGTGCACCACTTGATTCTTCCATGAGTGTCTCTGCTTTTTGTACAAGTGCTCCTCTTACAGCTTTTTGTGCAAGGTACATACCATATCCAAATTCTGCATTATCTTCAAAAAGTGAATTGTTCCATGCTGGTCCTCTACCTTTACTATCTTTTGTATAAGGAGTAGAAGGAGATGAATTGCCCCAGATTGAAGAGCATCCTGTTGCATTGGCTATATACATCCTATCACCAAAGAGTTGTGTAACAAGTTTTGCATATGGTGTCTCTCCGCATCCTGCACATGCACCTGAGAACTCCAAGTAAGGCTTTTTAAATTGTGATCCCTTTACTGTATGCTCACCATATTTTTCTACTATATCTTCCTTATCTGGCAATTTTATAGCATAGTCAAAATACTTTTGCTCATCCATTGCATCAGATAGATCTTTCATAACAAGTGCTTTCTCACCCTTTATACCAGGACAAGTATCTGCACACACACCACAACCAGTACAATCCATGACACTTGTGACAATAGAGAACTTATAATTATCCATGCCATTAAGGTCTTTTGCATTCATGCCTTTTGGCATAGCTTTCATTTCTTTATCTGTAAGTGCTACTGGACGAATAGCTGCATGTGGACATACAAGTGAGCAGAAATTACATTCAATACAATTATCTTTATGCCAAGTAGGGACTTTAACTGCTATTCCACGCTTCTCATATTGTGATGTGCCTGATGGAGTATTGCCATATACATAGTCTTTAAATGCTGATACTGGAAGCTCATCACCTTTCTTATTATTTACAGCTCTCTGTATATTTTCTACAAATTTTACTGTTTCTTTGTCTCCTTTTACAGAAGCCTCTTTCTTGCTCTTTACTGATATATTTTTCCATGATGCAGGTACCTTTACTTTAACCATACCTACAGCACCAGCATCTATAGCATCACAGTTTTTCTTTACTACATCTTCACCTTTTCTACCATAAGTAGCTCTTGCAGCATCCTTCATATATTCTATAGCCTTTTTCTCTGGTATGATACCAGCAAGCTTAAAGAAAGCTGATTGAAGTATAGTATTGATACGAGTTGGTCCCATACCTGTCTCTATACCTATCTTTACTCCATCTATGATATAGAAATTGATTTTATGTGTAGCGATATACTTCTTTACATGATCTGGGATCTTCTTTTCAAGTGACTTCTCATCAAAATCACAGTTAAGCAAAAATGTGCCGCCATCTACAAGATCTTCTACCATATTGTAATTCTCAAGATAAGATGATTTATGACATGCTACAAAGTTTGCTTTAGATATAAGATATGTAGACTTTATAGGTTTCTTACCAAATCTCAAGTGTGATGTAGTGAGACCGCCTGATTTTTTAGAGTCATAATCAAAATATGCTTGTACATACATATCTGTATTATCACCAATTATCTTTATAGAGTTCTTATTGGCACCAACAGTTCCATCAGATCCAAGTCCCCAGAACTTACAACAAGTTGTGCCATCAGGAGTTGAGTTAAATGGTTTTCCTTCTTTGAGAGAAAGTTTTGTCACATCATCATTAATACCAATTGTAAATCCATTTAACTTTTTATTGTCATATACTGCTGCTATCTGCTCTGGTGTAGTATTCTTTGAACCAAGTCCATATCTTCCACCAAGAATAGTTGCCTTTTCAAACTTTGTACCTTTAAGTGCTGCTACAACATCAAGATAAAGTGGCTCACCAAAACTTCCTGGTTCTTTAGTTCTATCAAGTACAGAAATAGTTTTTACTGTTGATGGAAGTGCTTTAAGTAAGTGTTCTTTTGAGAATGGTCTATACAGATGAACTTCTATCACGCCAATTTTTGCTTTTTTCTTTTTATTCATGTAGTCAATATATTCTTCTATAGTCTGACATACAGATCCCATGGCTATGATTACATGATTAGCTGACTTGTCACCATAATAGCTAAAAAGCTTATAGTTAGTACCAATTAGTTTATTTACAGCATCCATGTAAGTCTCTACAATATGTGGCATGTTGTTGTAATTAGTATTACTTGCTTCACGAGCTTGGAAGAATATATCTGGATTTTGTGCAGATCCTCTTTCTTCAGGATGATTTGGATTCATTGCGCTGTCTCTAAAAGCTTTCACTGCTTTCATATCAAGAAGAGATTTTAGTTCTTTATCTCCCCATGTCTCTACTTTTTGTATCTCATGAGATGTTCTAAAGCCATCAAAGAAATTGATAAATGGCAATTTCCCTTTTATAGCAGATAGATGTGCAACTGGAGTAAGATCCATAACTTCTTGAACTGATCCAGATGCAAGCATACATACACCTGTCTGACGACATGCATATATATCACTATGATCTCCAAATATTGAAAGAGCATGACTTGCAATTGCTCTTGCTGATACATTGAATACTCCTGGCAGACCTTCTCCTGCTATCTTATAAAGATTTGGTATCATAAGAAGTAGACCTTGTGATGCTGTATAAGTAGTTGTAAGAGCTCCTGCTGCAAGAGAACCATGTACAGCTCCTGCTGCACCTGCTTCTGACTGCATCTCTTTAACTTGTACAGTCTCACCAAAAAGATTCTTTCTTCCTTCAGTAGCCCACTCATCAGTGTGCTCTGCCATAACAGATGATGGTGTTATAGGGTAAATTGCTGCAACTTCAGTAAATGCATATGAGGCATGAGCAGCTGCCTCATTGCCATCCATTGTTTTCATTTTTCTCTTAATTTTAGCCATATTTTCTCTCCATTCTATATTTATTCTTTTTTATTTTTAATCAATAATAAAGTTATCTTATTTTATCACATATTTAAGCGATTTTCAATAAAGCAAAATGCCTTATATATAGGCTTTCTCATTTGATACTCACCATATAATGTAGTATAATGTGGATATGTCACATAATAAAAAAATTGCACTTACTGGAGGAGGCACTGCAGGACATATAACTCCAAATCTCGCTCTTATTCCTGAACTTAAAAATCGAGGCTATGATATTATATACATCGGAAGTAAGAATGGTATGGAAAGCACAATACTACCAAAAGCAGGCATTCCTTTCTATGGCGTTACTGCTGACAAGCTCAGAAGATATTTTGATGTTAAAAATTTTCTTATGCCATTTAATGTGATTAAAGGCATAAATGAAGCAGAAAAAGTTCTAAAAAAACAAAATGTTGATATAGTTTTTTCAAAAGGTGGCTTTGTTGCTGTTCCTATAGTCATTGCAGCAAATAAACTTAAGATACCTATAGTATCTCATGAAGCAGATATAAGCCCAGGTCTTGCCAATAGACTCGCAGCACCAAGATCAAAAGTTATTTGTTGCAACTTTGAAGAGACGGCAAAAATCTTTGGTAAAAAAGGTGTTCACACAGGAAGTCCTATAAGAGATGTAGTCCTTAAAGGAGATAGAGAAAAAGGAATAAGGCTTTTAAACTTTAAGGACGATAAACCTATCCTTTTTATAACTGGAGGAAGTCTCGGCTCTCAATATATCAATAATCTAATAAGAAAAAATATTTATGAACTAATAAATAGGTATAATGTCGTCCACCAATGTGGTGTCGGCAAGATGAGTTCACAATGCTTAACCGATAAAGA
>AUXO017689831.1_pt1 | contig 15946 bp, 12 predicted proteins | sample 768731 | NCBI WGS metagenome assembly AUXO01 (sample SAMN02715735, study PRJNA202380) | gut metagenome | biome: sheep rumen | host: Ovis aries | place: New Zealand: Palmerston North
TAGTGGTTTTACTTTTGCTCAAGTGAGGTTATAATAAAGCGTTGTCTTATTATTATAATATAGGAGTAGCTGTATGAACGAAGGTACAACGCAAACAGTCGAGATAGATCTCAAAGATTTGTTCTGTTATATTTTCAAGCATGCCACGGCATTGTTAATTGCAGCTGTTATCTTTGGCATTGCTGGAGTTGGCTTTTCATATGTCAAGCAAACAAAAGAATCAAACGCTCCAGTTGCAAGTATATTGGATACTACCGTAAAGCAACCGGGAGAGAGCGATGAGGCGTATTATAACCGCGTTGCTAATGTAGAACGAGCCAACGCTATAATGGACAACATTGCTGTTTTGACTAAACAGGTTGAGATACAGAATGACTACTTAAGCGATTCTGTTTATATGCAGATAGATCCACTTAATACTGCCACAACAAAGATACAGGTTGTTATCACTTGTGATAGCGATGTAGTTGGAGGACTTGAAGCTCTATATAATGCATACAGCAACGATGTTTTGAAAGGCGACTACATCATTCAAGCGGCTAATGCTTTGGATTATACACCTGGATCAACTCAAGAATTGATTAGTTGTAACTTAACGACTAGTGGTTTTGAGTATGCTAATAGTTCCAATCAAATGGGTGTGATGAACATTAGTGTTTACGGGAAAACGATAGAAGATACAGAACTGATTGCTGATGCCATATTATCAGAAATTGAATTAAAGTCAGATAGCTTTAGTTCATTGATCACACCCCATTCTATCTCTGTAATCGGACGAATTAGTTCAATTGGATATGACAGTACTGTTCGTCAAAAACAATTAGATTCAGTTACTACATTAAATACGATTCAGACTCAGATTAATAATATGAATAATAATCTTGACAGTATTGCTAAGAGTCTTGGCTTGGAAAACCACATGGATTTCTATGAATCACAAATATCTGCTGGCAATAGTGTTTCAGTCAAGAGCTGCATGAAATATGGAGCGTTTGGTGTGCTTTTGGGAATGGCTTTAGTTATTGGAATCTATACTTTGTTTTATTTATCTGGTCGCACCATAGTTTCACAAATGCAATTTTTTATGTTGTTTAAGGGAATAACGCGAATTGGTGTATGCAGACCGCTTGGAAAAAGAACGAAAATTGCTACGCTATTAGATCGTTGTTCTAATGATGATAATGCTATTTCAGAAGAAAACACAAAGCTGATTATTTCCGCTAACGTTGACAATCTGACAGCGGATCTTAAAAAGCTTCTTATCACAGGAACTTCCAACAATGATTATGTAAAAGAAACCATAAAAAAGCTTGGAATTGAAGGGGATGTTGTATTGGACGTAATTAGCAACCCGTCTGTTCTTGCTCGTGTATCTGAATATGATGGAGTGATTCTAGTGGAACAGCGAGGTGTTTCCAAGAAAAAGTTAATTGCCGAACAGATAAGACTTCTTGGTATAAGTGGCAAAAGGATTGTCGGAGCAATCATCTTGTAATCGTGTGGTTTATTATGATTAGGTTAGATAACATAGTATGATTAGCTTTCCGTTATGATTGAGTAGTATTCGCTTACGTTGGCTTCGAATAACGGATTTCATAAATAGTTTCGTTGTGTGAACTACACTTCACAATTGATTTGAGAGGGGAAAGAATGAGAAATACAGTATCACAGTCATCACTAAAACAGGATGAGGGTGCATTAAACCATCTGAGCGATAGTTTTAAGCGTGACGAAAAGAACAATGTGGATATGATGATTATTAAATCGCTGCATTTTGCTTTAGATATAATCCTATTCTTTGTTGCTTTCATATGGTTTCGCTATAACGGTTTTAAGTGGGATTATGATGTAGGTTTTCGTTACAATTACTATGTGACAATAGGATACGGATTCTTTTTGTATTTTTTTAATAAGACCTATAATGCTAATCTATATGGTTTCGTACGAATAAGAATGCTTGCTTTATCGCATATGCTATCGCAGTTTTTTTCTGTTTGTATAGCTTATGCTTCTGTTTGTGTAGCATGGAAACGAGTTCTACCTCCTTGGCCGTTTTTGGTGCTGTTGGTGCTTCAGTTTTCCCTTGATGTCATTTGGACCTACTTTGGAACACTACTTTTTTTTAAGACTTTTTCAAAAAAACGGACGCTTCTTATATATCGAAACAGTTTAGATCGCAAGAGATTTGGGGCAATTCAAGGAAAACCAGTTGAGAGGTTATACGAGATAACCGATGAACTTGAATATGATGGTTCTTTTCACGAATTGGAACCGCGATTGAAAGACTATGATTCAATATTCGTTGCGGGGGTTAATTCTCGTTGCCGGAATGGCATTTTGAAATACTGTAAAGAGCGTGGAATATCTGGATTCTTTCTTCCTCATGTCGGTGATGCCATAATGCAAGGAGCTATTCATATTCAGTCATTTGATTCGCCTGTTCTATATGTTAATCGTTCCGTTATGGATCCTGCTTATGCATTAATGAAGAGGTTATTCGATATAGTTTTATCTAGCTGTGCACTTGTTTTATTAAGTCCAATAATGCTGGTTACTGCAATTCTGATTAAATGCTACGATAAAGGCCCTGCATTCTATAAACAAACAAGACTTACTAAGAATGGGAAGAAATTCGAGATTCTTAAGTTTCGGTCGATGAGAGTTGATGCTGAAAAAGATGGTGTTGCTAGGCTTAGTTCTGGAGATAATGATGACCGCATTACGCCGATTGGAAGTGTAATTCGAAAATGTAGAATTGATGAGCTGCCCCAGCTTATTAACATCTTCAAAGGTGATATGTCGATAGTTGGTCCTAGACCAGAACGACCTGAAATCGCCGAACAGTATTATAAATCGTTTCCTGGTTTTAGACTGAGACTTCAAGTAAAAGCAGGCCTTACAGGTTATGCACAGGTGTACGGTAAATACAACACAGATCCGTATGAAAAACTCGAGTTTGATCTTCTGTATATTAATCAAATGAATATGGTTACAGATCTTGCACTATGCTTCGCAACACTGTTTATATTATTCCAGTCTGAGAGCACCAAAGGAATAGAAGTGGGGCAAACAACAGCTATGATAGCCGATGATATGCCGGCAGAAGTAGTTGATTATGAGGATGATACAATCGATACTTGAGGCTTAACAATTGTAGTTTTTACTATCGAGAAACGGAATAATGAATTTGGATTACGATAAAAGCACAATAACAGAAATCAAAGGAAAGCGAATATTGTTCTTTGCACCGGCTTTTTTTGGTTATGAACATGCTATTGAACGAAAAATGCGCGAACTGGGTGCTGAAGTTGATCTATATGATGAGCGGTCTGTCAGCAAGGCGATTGATAGGGCATTGCTAAAGATATCGCCAAAACTCTTTGCTTTCAAATCCAAGAAATACTATAAAAGGATTATTGAGGAGAATCATAACAAGGACTATGATTATATTTTTGTAATAAAAGGCGATATGATACCAATTAGCACTCTAAAAGAGTTCCGGCATCTTTTTCCAAATGCTAAGCTATGTCTTTATCTTTATGATTCAGTTGCCAATATTCCAGGAATAAAAAAGAAACTATCTTACTTTGATACATGTCATTCATTTGATCCCGTTGATTGCAGTCTTTTTCCGCAATTGAAATTTCGCCCTTTGTTTTTTTGCGACAGTTTTAGAAAGCCGCCCAAGAAAACAGGGGACTATTCTTATGATATTTGTTTTGTGGGAACTATTCATTCTGATAGATACCGGATTATTAAAGAAGTAAAACAAAAAGCTGAAGAATCTAAATTGCGCCAGAAATGGTTTTTATACTTGCAAAGTGGATTCATATATTATTTTTATAAGCTTACCAAGAAAGAGTTTTGGGACACTCAAAAGGATTATTTTGATTACACAAAAAAAACCAGTGATGAGATTGCTCAAGATGTCGATTGCTCGAAAGTCGTATTAGATATTCAGCATCCTAAACAAAGCGGACTTACAATGAGAACTATTGAGATGCTTGGAATGAACAAAAAGCTAATAACAACTAACAGTACAATCTGCAAGTACGATTTCTATAATCCAAATAATATTTTAGTCGTTGATAGGAACAGGGTGAGCCTAGATCTTGATTTCATTAATTCGTCTTACCAAGAAATTGATAAAACTGTATATGAAAGATATAGCATAGAAACATGGATTATGACGGTATTAGCTTGATTATGTATTAATAGTTATTAATACGCAGAAGGTATTAGTGTTATGGGAAACGTTTACTCTCCAACTGAATATTGCAAAAATGTTTATTACTTAATAATGACAAAGCTAACATTAAGGAAAGCACGCTTTATACGTCGGCCTATATATATAAGAGGACGTAAAAGCTTGTTTGGGGGAGAGGGACTTACAACAGGACGGCACTGCCGATTTGATTTAGATGGCACTCGTCCTACTCTTTTCATAGGAAACAATGTCGAGATGGGCGATATGACCCATATCGTAGCACATGAAGAAGTCAAAATTGGGAACAATGTTCTTATTGCTTCAAAGTGCTTTATAAGTGATACAAGCCATGGTGTTTACTCAGGCGAAAAGCAAGATAGTCCCAGTACCCTCCCTAGTTTAAGACAACTTAAAACAAAACCAGTAATAATTGGTGATAATGTTTGGATTGGCGAGAATGTGGTTATTCTAGCTGGTGCTGAGATAGGCAATGGGTGCATTATAGGAGCCAATAGTATTGTAAAAAAGAAGATAGAAGATAACTGCATAGTTGTAGGAAATAGCAGAATCATAAAACAATACGATACTACTGAACAATGTTGGAAGAACATTTAATCGTTTTATGAATAGAATTACCTTGCACAACAGAATAGGTTTTGTTTTCTTTAAAGCGCTAATAGTTAGGACCATTATGCTGATGGTTATCTTGTTAGTCGCTGGTGGAATGGAAAAAGGCTTTATAAGTGCGGATACTTACTATGATGATTTTAGATACGAATTAGGTGGAGCAGTTTATGCAGATACTGCTAAACAAGTTGTTGATGTAGATGCTTTTGTTGAAGCGTACGCTTCGGTAGGCGATAATGTTGGTTATAATTTTTTGAATAATCCTTTAGACGCAACACCCTTATGGTTTTGGGTTGTTGCAATAACAATGTATATCACTAAAACATATGTATCCATAAGAATTATAAATATTACTATTTCTTCACTAGCGGTAGTATATGTTTATAAATTTAGCAAAATTCTGTATGGAGAAGAAGTAGCAAATAAAGCGAGCAACCTATTAACATTTTTGCCGTACCCTGTTATATTTTCGTGCTTTGCATACAAAGATAGCTTAATTATGTTTTTCACTTTTTCCCTTTTGTATTATGCGGTCAAGTATAAAAAAGAGAAAAAAATAAGCCTATTTGAATTGATTAAGACACTGATAGGGTTTACTTGTCTGCTATTTACGAGAGGCGGATTAACTGCTCTGCTACTATTGGTTTGCATACTAATTGCATTTGGAGACGAGATTAGAATTAGAATGAACTCAAAAACCATATATTTGGGTTTGATAATAGCAATGGTGGGAATAGCAGTATTCTTGAGATCATATTATAGTATTTTCTATAAGCTGCAATACTATTTAGATAGGCATTCAGAGACTTTAGGTGGTACATCCATTTCATACATCACTATAAATAGCATATTCGATATATATAAACTACCATTCACTTATTTGTTTTCTGTAGTTATGCCCATACAATTATTGGGGCCGATTGAATCGTGGTATTCCATTGTTGCAAACATAAATGTAATTATGACCCCTATAGCTATAGGCGCAACAGCATATATTTTCACTAAAAAGAACAACCAATTGGTCTATTGGAGTTGTTTGCTTTATTATGTGATCTGCATCATAACCTCTATTAATATATTTAGGCATTATTATAGTTTGATGCCGTTTTCGTTAATCGCTTTTGCGAATTATATAAGTGATGGAAATAGAATTAATAGAAGAATAATTGTATATGGTGGTGGAATGCTGTTTTCTATTATGCTAATTGTCTATTACGCAATAAAATGAGGTAAATCTATGGATCGTGTTGCATTAAGCGAAAGAATCGCTGCATATCTTAAATATACTGTAGCCCAAATAGTGATGCAGATAATGAAGTTATTTTGGCTTTTCCCTTTAGACGATAAGAAAATACTATTTCTTAGTTTTGATGGTAATCAGTATTCTGATAGCCCCAAGTATTTATGTGAATACATATATTCACATAAAGGCTCAGCTTATGAATACACATGGGCTCTGAATGCATCTGGAATGGATACAAAAGTGATACCAGAGTGGGTAAAAGTGATAAATAGAAAATCAATATCATTTCATATATGTTATGCAAGATCCAAATACATAATAACTAACAATTCACTATACGTGTATTATCCCAAACGAAAGCACCAAGTGATTTTAAACACATGGCACGGAGGTAGTCCTCTGAAAACTTGTGGCTTAGACGATGAAAAAGCAACATTCTATTCTAAACTGTTTTTCAAACTGCAAGACCGGAAGTACACTGCATACTTATCTAGCTCAAGGTTTATGACAGAGTCTGTTTTTAGAGGTTCACTTGCATATTCTGGCGAGATATTGGAATTCGGGATGCCTAGAAATGCAATTCTATTTCAGAATCACGATTCTGTACGTGATAAAGTGTATAAGTATTATGGTATTGAACCCAATGAAGATGTGGGTATAATTCTGTATGCTCCTACCTTTAGAGGCAATAGTAGAGGAGCATCCTTTTTGCCTGCAACAATGATGTTGAATATATCTCGATGCACAGAGTTGTTTTCCCAAAAATACCACAAAAAGTTTGTGTTCATGTTTAGGGCACACTATACAATGGCAAATAAAATAAATAATGAAAACTGTATCATTGCCACTTATTATCCTGATATGCAGGAGTTGTTATGTGCTGCTGACATTCTTATAACCGACTACAGTTCATGTATGGGCGATATGGCGCTGATGAATAAACCCGTGTTTTTATATGCTCCGGATATTGCAGAATACACGAAAGACCGAGGATTTTACTGGAGTATATATGAATTGCCTTTTCCTATAATTGAAAGCAATGAAGAATTTGAGCTTGTTTTGAATACATTTGATTATGATGTGTACTCCAAAGGAATAAGAGAATACCTTGACAAACTGGGTTCTTTTGAAACAGAATCATCGACTGAATTAGCATATAATTGGCTGGTTGAAAAGCATCGACTGTAAAGGAGTAAGATAGATTTGGCACCCAAAAACGCGAATACAAATAACAAGTATTCTGAGTTGTTTAAGAATACTGGAGCCTTGGCAATAGGCAATTTTTCGTCGAAAATCCTTGTCTTTTTGCTTGTTCCATTATATACAAATGTTCTTTCAACAAGCGAAGCAGGACTCTATGATTTATTTATAACAACAGTACAATTATTGATCCCATTCTTTACTCTGAATGTTACAGATGGAGTGTTAAGATTTACTCTTGAGAACAAAGATAAGGTAAACCACGTGTTCAGAATTGCTCTTAAGTTTACGCTGTTAGGACTGATCCCTGCGATTCTGGTTGTTGTTGGCAATCAAATTGGAGGTTTTTCTACTGATTTATCAACATATGCTTTATATGTCTTTGCTTATTATTTTTCCTATATGTTTAATCAGTTCTTTATTCAATTCGCCAAGGGTATTGATAAAGTTTCTGTTATGACTATTAGTGGTGTTATTGGAACTATTGTTACTGTTTCAGCTTGTATAGTCGCACTGTTGGTGTTGGATCTGGGCTTAGCTGGATTCTTCTATGCAAACATTCTAGGGCAGTTTATTCCAAGTATATATTTATGGTTTGCTTTAAGACTATGGAAGTATACCAATGGGAGTGACAAGCAAAAAACGGATAAGGCTTTAGAGAAAAGATTACTGGCATATTCTATCCCGCTGATTATGACTACATTTGGTTGGTGGCTTAATAATACTTCTGATAAATACATCATAACCGCAATAAGGGGCGTTGATGTTAATGGACTTCTGTCTGTTGCCTACAAAATCCCTAGCATTTTGACTTTGCTATATGGGATTTTTATTCAGGCATGGCAGATTTCTGCCATGAAAGCATATGGAAAAGCGGATAGTAAAGACTTTTATAATAAAGTGTTTGTCGTTTTAAATGTAATGGTTTATATTGTTGCAAGTGGACTTATTATTCTTACACGACTGCTTGCTCTATTTGCCTTTGCTAAAGAGTTCTACAACGCGTGGTTGTTTGTTCCCTATTTGATTATGAGCGCAGTGTTTACAGCTTCTTCAGGATTTATTGCTCCGATTCTAACTTCTGCATATAAAACGAAAGAGGTTGCAAAATCTACGCTTATAGGCGGATTGTTGAATATTATTCTAAACATAGCTCTGCTATACTTACTTGGCGATATTGGCGTCGCTATAGCTACAATGATATCTAGTTTTATCATTCTATATGTGAGATATAGGTATTCTGACGGTATCATTACTAAAGAATCTTATATTAAATGTGGAGTATTATGGTTATTATTATGTGGACAAGCAACTCTTGAGATATTCAAACTAGAATACTTACAGATACCTTTAATTGCAGCAACACTAATTATTTATCGAAAAGATATAGTTCTAGCGTATAAACGCATTGCGACTATTGTTAGGAGGAAAACGAAATGAACAAGCTATCTTTTGACATTCTGAGAATGATAAAGGAAGGACAAGAGTTTGACACAGTACTTTATGCATCTGATTTAGCTAAAGAGCCATCTGTAGTTGAGGCTGCCTACCGTGAACTTGAACAGGATGGGTATATTGAACAAGAAGAACTAACAACTAAAGCAGAAAAGTTGCTTGAAGAGCATCAAATAGATAATGCTGTTATTCTTGCCGCTGGTATGTCAACGCGATTTGTTCCATTTAATTATGAAAAACCTAAGGGGCTTCTTGAAGTAAAAGGGGAGGTCTTGATTGAACGCCAGATTATGCAGCTCCGAGAGAAAGGAATAAATCAAATAGTGGTTGTTGTCGGCCATATGAAGGAGCAATTTGAGTATTTGGTGCAAAAGTACGATGTAATTTTAGTGGAGACAGATGATTATGCAGTAAAGAATAATCATGCTAGTGTATATGCTGCTCGAAAGTATCTTAAGAACACGATTATTACTTCTTCCGATCTGTATTTCAGCGAAAACATCTTCCAAACATATGCCTATGATGCATATTATTGTACTATTTTCATTCCAGGTAAGACTGCTGAACGTGGTATTGAGACGGATGATGATGACCGCATTTTAAAGACATTTTATGGAGATAAGTGTTATGACATTTGGGTAACACTAGGTTATGCTTTCTTTTCACAACGATTCTCTGAAAACTTTATAAAGATAATGGATAAAGAGTTCGATCTTCCAGAGACAGCCGGAAAGTTTTGGGCCGATATACAAGATGAACATCTAGACATGCTTTATATGTACGCCAAACGAGTCAGTGCAAGTGTTATACATGAATTTGATTCTTTGGAAGAGCTTCGCGAATTTGATTCAAAGTATCTCTATGATTCTGGTTCGATGATTATGAGAAAGCTTTGTAAACTATTGGCTGTTCATGAGAATGGAATCATTGGAATTGAGTCTCTTCGCAGAATTAAGGCATCGCTCTTTAAATTCCGTTGTAAAGGCGACATATATATTTGCGATGTTGAACCGGGTGACGAAGAGAAGATATACTATCACGGCAGGGCTTTCTATATGAGCAACAATGCAATGGACGATATCCGTTTATATAAAATGGAAAAGAATATATTGCTTAAAGGAGATAATCAGATGGACATTAGTCAGGAGTTGGAAAAAGCCTACGATTTAAGTAAGGATTTTAAGGAGTATCATGAACGAGCATTGCCTCTTTGCGCTGCTGAAAACATCATTTCGCCTTTTGCAAATCTCCCTCTTGCATTTGGTTTTCAAGAACGGTACATAATGAATAATACGTACTCATTTAATATGGATGACAATTTCATTGGCTGCGAAAAGTTATTTCCATTTTATCAGATGATCTCCGACTCATGCGAGCGTATATTCGGTGCAAAATACACTGATCCTCGTCCCTTTACTGGTATGCAGACACTTGACATGATTACAAAGACCATTTGCAAACCAGGGGATAAGATGATGATTCTTGATAAGGAACATGGTGGGCATGCTTCTGTAAAGCCTGTAGTAGAAAGACTAGGCGTAAAGGTTTATTCGGCCCCATACAATATTGATGAGTACGATTTGGATTATGAAGCCGCTAATAAGCTTATTAAAGATGAAGGTATTGGTTATGTATTACTTGCTCCATCTGATTTAATTAAGCCGCTTGATGTTGAAAGAATAGATACAACAAATTGTGTTCTTCTTTGGGATTGTAGTCAGCTCCTTGGTTTGATTGCAGCAGGACTTGCTCCCAATCCTTTGAAGACGATGAAGAACATAATAATGTTTGGCGGTACTCACAAGACGTTCCCGGGACCTGCATCTGGTCTTATTATGACTAATGAGAAGTATCTACATGATATGATGGAAAAGAGTATTAATCCGAAGTACCTAAGAAACTCACAGATGCATCAAAAAATTAGTCTTCTCTTTTCACTTTTAGAGTTTGAGGAATATGGAGACAAATATATGAGTCACATGGTTCATTGTTCTAACTATCTTGGACAAAGACTCCGTGATTATGGTTTTGATATTGCAGATTGGCACGGACAAATCTCTTCCACACATCAGGTGTTTATTCGTTGTAGTAAAGAAGAGATGGATCTTATGTATGATAATGCTTATAAGTGTGAAGTAACCTTGAATAAAAAGCATAAGAATCTTTTCCTTGGTTACGGCATTCGACTTGGAACACAAGAAATTGCAAGATATGATTGGAATGATGAGGCATTGGATAAGTGTGCATATATAGTTAAGGAATTAGCTAATCCCAATATCAATACAAAGGAGATACTTGGCATTGTACACAGTTTGCCACCGAAGGTTGTTCATTATACATTCCCTGAAGATGTATATGAGAAATTTGATGCTTTAATGGGTCGATAAGGCTTGTTTGTATGACGAAAGAGAATCGTTCAATAAGCATTCTAAAGGGAATAGCATGCATCCTAGTGGTATTGAATCATTATCATGGGGATGGGATTCCGGGTGATGTGGTTTATGCTCTATCGCACTTTGGGGTTCCTATATTCTTTTTGGTCTCTGGATTCTTTCTATATAATGGAGAACTCACACAAAAAAAGCTTCCTAGTAAGATCAAACACATCTTTCATTTGCTTTTGATACACATTTGTCTTAATGTTCTCGATTATGTATTAGAAAGAGTGTTGCTTTGCGATAGTGTTGTCCGAAGAGATCTTATTATAAGCGGTATTCTTTCGCAATTCACAGTTTCTGCATTTCTGGACAGTTTATTATGGAGCAAGTCCTTATTTGGAATTGCTCAGTGGTTTTTAATTGCATTGCTTGAGGCATATGTTTTATTTTACTTTTTATATCGTTGTAAAGCAGAGATTGTTGTTGAGAAATATGGAGTTATAATTGCGATAGTATTGTTCTTATTCCATGTAATAGTGCGCATTATTCTTCTTAAAAATGGGATTACGCAAATACTTGGAATGGATGTTGGAGCAAGTGCATTTGTAAGGAATGCATGGTTTGACGCGATTCCCTTTATGTCTATTGGTTTGTGGTTAAGAAAGAGTGGCATTCCGGATAGAGTCATGAGAATTAGCAAATGGCTTCCGATGGTTTCAGTGCTAGCACTTGTAATTAGTGTCATAGAATACTACGTTACCACATTATTCTTGGGTGATGTAGCTGTTAGTTCTGTCTTGTATTTCGGAACGATAGTATCAGTTATAGCAGCTTTTATTTGGGCTGTTTGTAATCCCGGAGGAGTGGCGAGTGGGTTTGGAAAAGCAATGGGGTATATAGGTAAGAATCTATCGATGATTGTATATTTTATTTTTGTTATTGTTGCTTCATATTTACAATTCATTGTTTATGATGTGATTGCATTAGATGAGGAAGATCCATTAGTTATTAATCTGCTTTTTCCAACAATAGTAATTCTATGTACCATCGCCATAGCATGGATAATATATAAGTTCAGATTGATTATAGAGAAGAAACAAAGCGTCAATGTAGTAAAGGCTCTATTTATAGCAATATGTATTGTAATTCTATTCTTGCCAGCCGGAACTGAATGGAGAATGATTGCTAAATCAACTCAGAATGATGAACTGGTTGATCTTAGTGAATCATTGAATCAAAATTACCAAAGTACAATTATGATAACTGCTCAGACTGACAACGGTGTTACAGTCGATACGATAGAAGTGCCAATTCAACAGTTTATTGGTGGAGGGTTGGTTAGAAATGTAAGTGATTCAGAGTATAATTATAGTTATTCCATCACGTATATTGAATCAAATATAGTAAGCATAGTTCAATCTGATAATCTTAATCAGGTTAGAATATGGGTAAAGTGATGGTCTTGATGCTGTTCAAGCGTATTTGCTTCTGCAGCAATTGGTAATTTGAATAGGACTGAATAAAAGTGAAAAAACTAGTTGTTAGCGGAATTAATCTGTTTGAAGGCGGACCACTCTCAATATTCTATGACTGTTTAGATGCAATAATGGAATTAAAGCTGACGAATCATTTTGAGGTCGTGGCATTTGTTCATAAAAAAGAACTATTCGCAAAGTATTCAGATAACATTGAATTAATAGAATTGCCTAAATCTCGCAAGTCGTATATCAATAGGCTTTACTATGAATACTTCTATTTTTACAACTATTCTAAAAAGCATGAGATTGATGTATGGTTGTCTTTACATGATATGACTCCAAGAGTTAACGCTAGAAAGATATATACATATTGCCATAATGTTAGCCCTTTTATTCCCAAAGATATAAGGAACATAAAGTATAGTATTACTGATGTTGTGTTTTCCTACTTATATCAGTATGTCTATCGCATAAATATTAAACATGCAACAGCTTTGATTGTGCAAACCGAATGGATGAGAGATGCTTTTAAGAAAATGTATCCTGTAAACGATATTATAGTTGCAAGACCAAGCATTTTAGATGAAGTACAAAAAGAAAAGCTAATTGCTTCAAACGATAATAAGAAAATAACAACTTTCATATATCCAGTATTTCCGCGAGTTTTCAAAAACTATGAGGTGTTATGCGAAGCAGCAAGAGGACTGGATGCAGATAAATGCGAGGTTCTAATCACTATTGATGGAACGGAGAATAGCTATGCTAAGGATATTCATGAAAGATATAAGGACGTTAGAGCAATAAAATGGATAGGCCTTATACCTAGAAATAAAGTGTTTGATTTATACCAGTGTGCTGATTGCTTGGTTTTTTCATCAAGAATGGAGACTTGGGGACTTCCAATCAGTGAGTTTAAACTATTTAATAAAGATATCATTCTTGTGGATTTGCCGTATGCAAGAGAGACTTTAGGTGAGTACAAGAAAGTAATGTTTTTCAAAGAGAATGACAGTACTACACTCAGAGAATTAATGAATGATGTTATCGATTCAAGGCAAAAGTACACCCCATGCGAACGCCGAGTTAATATGGAACCGTTTGCGGATTCTTGGAGCAAGTTGTTAGGTATGATTATTGAATGAGATATGGCTAATGAGTGCACAGATCATTACATTTGCAATCTTTCACGTATTAAAGTGCTAATAATCGTGTAGTTTTAAGGAAGAATATGACTATTATACAATTCATTATTGCGTTTTTAATTGTAACTATTGTTCCAACACTTGTAGGAGATTTAATTCTCCCAAACGAGAGTGTCGGGAAACAATACATTATGGGTGTATTGGGAACTCTAGCTGTTTCACAGTGCCTGTTTCTTCCTTTTATTTTTTTTCAGCACCACTATACACCATACTATGTTGCTTATATTCTGATAATAGGCGGAATATGTTTGCTTTCGATTATTAAAAGGCATAATAACTATTACGCGAGATTTAAATCGCTTATAAACATAAAGAACAGTATTGGAGTTGTTAATGTCTGGATGATTCTAGCTATATTACTGATTGGAATCCAGATAGCTAGAGTTGCCATAGGGCATTTCTTTGTTTATGCAGATAATTCTTTCTACATTCCAGTTATAAACGATTTGATTGAAACAGATTTAGACTATTATTTGGATTTTAAAACTGGTGCTCCGGGAGTAAAGGAGAGCAATGTTAAGTATTTGTTCACCACATATTTCCCCTATTTAGCTTCTGTTTGTAAGACATCAGGGCTACATCCTGCTATTCTAGTACAAACGCTTTTACCCATAGTACTAACCATTTCTTTATATAATCTTGTTTGGCATTATGGATTAGTTTTGCTAAAAGATAAGAGATCTGCGTGGATGTTTGTTCTATTCTTCAGTGTGCTTGTAGAGACAATTGGAGGATATGATTTTACATTTGCCAACCATGCAGTTTCCGGGATCTACTTTGGGAAGAAAATTGTTTTCACAATACTATTACCTTATATTATGTTGTTCATTGCAGAAAGGACCTCGTTATTAGACAATGAAGTAACTAACCTGAAGAAAAACGATGTCTTTCTTCTATTGATTATGATTATAGGAGTATGTGCTCCCTCTTTGATGGGAACGGGGTTGGCACCCATAATCCTATTATCAATGGGTATAGTGTTGACGTTCCGAAGGAAATCGCTGATACCATTAATTCAGATGTGTATTGCTATGATACCTCCATTTGTGTTTCTTTTAATGGCAGTTGCATATTTATACTTTTAATGACAAGGTGGTAGTACATGGATGTTTGGGATTTAACCAAAGTATCAGCAATTCACGAGTTGTTTTGGCATGACACATTTTATGTCATTCTTTATATTGTGTGTTTACTCTCTTTGGTTGTGTTTAGAAGCAAGATGAAGCGTGGAAGACGCTTTTTTGTTCTGTTTTCAATCCTGTGTTTGGTTTTGTTCATATATAATCCTGTATTTGTTAATCTAATTGAAAAGTATTTATTACAAGGCAACAATGTTGTTGTACGAGTATTTCTATTATTACCAATTCTCTTTACAGAATCCTATGTCTTTGCTTTTATAACATCTGTTGCATATAAGAAAAGCAGCATTCTGTCCAAAGCTTTGACGGTTGCAATTGCCTCGTTGCTATTGTTCTTTGGAGTAACTCCATGGAATAGGGAAAAAGTTGGTTTTGGCATGAGTATGTACTTGTGGTCCGAAAACCTATATAAGATACCTCAAGAACATATAGATATATGTGATTCTGTTTTAAGTGATATGGATGGTGACAGAGCAATACTATCCATATATGAGATGCATGGTTTTAATGACATTGGAGGAACACTGAATTATTCTATTCGCATGTACACCTCTAGGATTCAATTGAATCCGGTCACGGACTATGGATCCTATTCATTGCTTTCAAGTGAGGACAAGGTGCTTTACTGGGATGATTACATAGCTGAATTACAGAGCTACGAGGCGGATAATACAACTCTTTATTTCTTGTTCCCAAAAGAAGACGAGAGAGTCGAAGATTTGTTGGCATATGGTTGCTATGATCTTAACGTCGATTCTCCTAACTATCAGGTTTTGGCATATACTCCATAAGATCGAGGACGATTTAAGTGAGAAACAAAGCATATATTCCATATCTAGATATAATAAAATTCATATTAGCAAATCTGGTTGTATGCATTCACTTCGTTATTCCAGGGTGCTTAGGCGATGCTATAGATTGTCTAGCGAGAGTCGCGGTTCCTTTTTTCTTTATAATCTCTGGCTATTATTCTTATAATTCTGAAAGCGTAGTTTTATGGAGACGATTCAGAAGAAC
>AUXO012718002.1_pt1 | contig 15943 bp, 16 predicted proteins | sample 768731 | NCBI WGS metagenome assembly AUXO01 (sample SAMN02715735, study PRJNA202380) | gut metagenome | biome: sheep rumen | host: Ovis aries | place: New Zealand: Palmerston North
ATCTTTATAATCAATATCTTTTCCAGTACACATATAGCATACTTTCTTTTTCTTTCTAAAAAACTCTGCCATTATATCCTCCTTTTCTAGAATGGTAATTCACTATCACTAACTTCAATTTTTGCACCAAAGTCAGCAAAAGGATCACTTCCATCACTAGCTCCTACGCTAGTATTTCCATCATTAGGAAATTCATAAGGGGTAGAATTATTGGAATTATCAAAATCTGTAGCAATACTATTGTCTTGATTTCTACTTCCACGTGTATCTAAAAATTGAAAGTTTTCAATAATAACATCAGTGGTATATACTTTTTTACCATCAGCGCCATCATAACTACCAGTTTGAATTCTTCCATCAACGGCAATCTGACTTCCTTTAGTTAAATATTTTTTCATTGTTTCAGCGCGGTTTCCAAAAGCAACAATATTAATAAAATCCGCTCCTCTTTCTTCACCTTCTCGTTGATATGTTCTATCAACGGCAATACTTGTACGCATCGTAGCAAGATTACTACTAGTATAACGAAGTTCTGGATCTCTCGTTAATCTACCTATTAAAAATACCTTATTCATATCCTTCTCCTAATTCTTTAATCTTCTTTTCTTACAACAATATGTCGAATAATATCTTCTGAAATATTAGCAATACGATCAAATTCTTTAACAGCTTCCTTATCACAAGTAACTTTAAATAAGAAATAACAGCCATTATTGAATTTTTTTACTTCATATGCTAATTCACGTCTACCCATATTAACAACTTCATTAATAGTAGCACCAGCAGCTTCTAAAACCTTCTTCATATTTTCGCATACAGCATTAGTAGCTTCATCTTCTAAATTAGGTCTTACAATAAACATAACTTCATAGTTTCTCATTATTTACACCTCCTTTTGGACTAAACGGGCTTATCGCCAAGGAGTAATTTCTTACTCGCCAAATAATATAACATAAATTACTTTTTTATTCAATAGTTTTAAAAAAATTCACAATAAATCTATTTTTAAACTAATTAAAAAAGTAATGCCAGATAATATAACATTACTTTCTTTATTTTTATTTTCCTCTTCCTTTTTCAACAATATTATCTAAAATAACCATTTGAGCTTCAACAAGAGAATTAATTTTTTCTTTCTTTAAAAATTCACGTAATTCTTCTAAATCACTTAATTGTACTTTTAATAATGGACGAACTCTTCCTTCCCCACGTATTCCACGTATTCCTCTAGGAAAATCACGAAGAGATATTTCTGCCTCAATACCTTTAAAAACCCCTTTATCATATTGTTCAACTGCTTTAACTACTATAATAGCATGATTAGAAATAGTAAAAGATGGCAAGTATTCACTATAAACAATAATGTTTCCCGTTCCTTCATAGTCAAAATCTCCTTCAGCGCGAATTTTCATATCACTGTATGTTTTTTCAGCACCATCCAACTTTTCAGATTGAAAAGTAGAAAAATATGTATCTAAAGAGAAACGGCAAGCTCCTTTATATTCACTATCACTTTTATAGCTACTATCTTCAAGGCGGGTTACGGTTAATCCTTCACCATCAAAACTTGTTTCATTAACTTCGTTATATACTTCACCCCAATGATCAGAATTAAAGTGTCTTTTTCCTCCTGATACTGTCATTTGTAAACGTCGATGAGCAATAATGGCATCTTTAACAAATTCAGGTATTTCTAAACTATTATCATCAACGACAGTATTAACTCTTAATAATTTCTCTAATCTTGCAAGTTCATTTTCAACATTCATAAAATACATCATCCTCTCTACTTATAGGATACAATACATAAATGTTTTAGTCAATTATTATTCTGCTATTTAACATATTAAATAAATTATTCTAAAATACTTCGACCAACTTGATATTTCTTATCATAAATAGTAACTTTTCCACTATTATTACAGATTAAAAGTAAAATATCTTTAACATCTTGATAGCCATTATCCTTTATTTGTTTCATTAACCATTTCTTATCTTTACCAAAGGCTTTTAAATTGTTTTCCATAATATTTCCATCAATAATTAAATTAGCTGTTAAACCGTTTTCTTTAATTTTTATATCTATATCATTAACTTTTACTGGAGCATATATTGATTTTGGTAAAAAAGTTACTTTACCACTTACTTCCATAATTGCATAATCTATTTCAGATAGATCAAAATAGCCATCTTCTCTAGCATCTTGTAATAAATCATTTAAATCAAGTTTTACTCTTTTTAACTGTCCCATACTAATTTTTCCATGTTCCATTAATACAATTGGAACCCCAGAGATAAATCTACGAGCTATAATACTTTTAGTTGTAATAAATGAAACTAATAGTGAAACAAGCCCATATATACTCATAGCAATAAAAGCATTAAGCATTGTAATATCCTTATTTATAGTCATTTCCGCCGCTATATTACCAAGACTAATCCCAATAACATAATCAAAAATATTTAATTGACTAATTTGCTTTTTTCCCATTATTTTAATAACAAAAAACAAAAATATTAATGAAGTAAATCCTTTAATAATAACATCAATTGTTCCATTAAACATAATATCACCAATATTATTTTGGAATTAATACAATTAATTATACAAAAAAATTCCTATATTAATAGGAATTTTTTATAAATAAACTTTTATCATAATCAAAAGTAACTACTTCACCATATTTTATTTCACCAGATATTATTTTTTCCGCAATCATATTCTCAATTGTTTGAGATACAACTCTTTTAAGTGGTCTTGCTCCATAGTTAACATCGTAACCAATATCCACTAAATAATCTTTTGCTTTATCTGTTAATTTAATACGAATATTTTTATCATGTAACCATTCTTCAAGTTCTTTAATAATCTTATCTAATATTTGATATATTGTTTCTTTACTTAATGGTTTGAAGACAACTATCTCATCTATACGATTAATAAACTCTGGTCTAAAAGTATGTTGAAGTTCTTCTATTACTTTAGCAGTATTGCCATTAATAGCATATTCACTACCTAAATTACTTGTCATAATAATAATTGTATTTTTAAAATCAACTGTTCGACCATTGGAATCCGTTATACGTCCATCATCCAATATTTGTAATAATAAGTTTAATACTTCTGGATGAGCCTTTTCTATTTCATCAAATAAAACAATACTATAAGGATTACGTCTTACAGCTTCTGTAAGTTGTCCACCTTCCTCATATCCTACATATCCTGGAGGCGAACCAATAAGACGTGATACACTAAATTTTTCCATATACTCAGACATATCAATTCTTACCATATGAGTTTTATCATCAAACAATTCATAAGCAAGTGTTTTAGCTACTTCTGTTTTACCAACACCTGTTGGTCCTAAAAAGATAAATGATCCAATAGGACGATTAGGATCCTTAATACCAGCTCGTGATTTAATAATAGCTTGACTAACTAGTTTTAAAGCTTCATCTTGCCCCATTACATTTTCTTTCATTTTATCAAACAAATGTAACAATTTTTCTCTTTCACCACTCATTAATTTAGAAATAGGAATATTTGTCCATTTTGATATAACTTGAGCGATATCTTCTTCATTAACTGTATCACTTAATAAACGATTTTCAGAATTATGTTTTAACTCTTCCAATTCCTTTTCAAGTCTTGGTATTTCACCATGACGATATCTAGCAGCCGTTTCTAAATCATAATTATTTTCTGCTGTTTCTAAAGTAAATTTAGCTTTTTCTAATTCGCTCTTTTTAGCTTTTATTTTATCATTAATACCCTTTTCTTTTTCCCATGATTCTTTAAGTTTTGCTTCATCTTGTTTTAAAGTATATAGTTTATCTTCAATTTGTTGTAAACGCTTTTTACTAAATTCATCTGTCTCTTTTTTTATTGCTTGTCTTTCAATTTCAAGAGATAATATCTCTCTTGTTAAAGTATCAAGTTCAATAGGAACAGAATCCATTTGTACTCTTATTGTGGCACAAGCCTCATCAACTAAATCAATCGCTTTATCAGGTAAATAACGATCGGTTATATAACGGTTAGATAAAGTAGCTGCACTAATTAAAGCTTTATCGGTAATGCTTACCCCATGATGAATTTCAAATCTTTCTTTTAATCCACGAAGAATAGTTATAGTATCTTCAACCGTTGGTTCACTAACTTTAATCTTTTGAAAACGACGCTCTAAAGCACCATCTTTTTCAATATATTTACGATATTCATTTAAAGTAGTTGCTCCAATAACATGTATTTCTCCTCTAGCTAACATCGGCTTTAAAATATTACCAGTATCCATCGCTCCTTCAGCAGAATTACCCACAATCATGTGAATTTCATCAATAAACATGATGATATTACCTTCACTTTTCTTTATTTCATTTAAAACATTTTTAAGTCGCTCTTCAAATTCACCACGATATTTAGCTCCAGCAACTAAAGCTGCTAAATCCAATTCCCAAATAGTTTTATTCTTCAAAGAATTAGGAACATCTCCTTTGGTTATACGATTAGCAAGTCCTTCTACTATAGCGGTTTTACCAACACCAGGTTCTCCAATTAAAACCGGATTGTTTTTAGTTTTTCTTGATAAAATACGTGTGATACTTCTTATTTCTTCATCTCGCCCAATTACTGGATCAATTTTGCCATCGCGTGATGCTTTTGTTACATCACGGCCATATTTTTCAAGAACATTTTCTTCTTTTTGATTTTCTTGATTATACATACATATCACCTCACCAATTACATTATACACTATTTTTAGCACTTGTCAAGTAGGAGTGCTAATTTTATTATATTAAAAAAATACCTATTTTATAACAGGTATTCTATTTATACTTTCAAATATTTTTTTACAGCTGATGATGAACCTATCATACCAACAACCGCTCCAATTAAAAGAATAAATAATGATATTTTAAAAACTATTTCACGAGGAGGAACTAGTGTAACTATTTCAGTTAATAGTTTACCACCTAAAACATCATAAATATAATAATATCCATAAACAACTGATGCAATAGGAATAATTGATCCTATTATACCAATTAACATTCCTTCAAAAACAAAAGGCATTTTAATTGAAAAATTACTTGCCCCAACAAGACGCATAATTGATATTTCTCTTTTTCGAGAAAAGATAGTTAACTTAATAGTATTAATAATTAAAAATACTGTGACAATAATCAATAACACTGCTACAATGAATGAAAATCTTTGAATTCCATCTCCAGCTGCTAATAATTGTTCAATAACACCTTCACCATACTTAACGAGTGTTACCTTAGATAAATTTTGAATAGATTTAGCAGTTTCCTTTAATTTATGAGAATCTTTAACTTTAACAATATAAATATTCTGTAGGGGATTCTCTTCTTCATCCCACTCACTCATAATATTATTAAATGTTTCACTGCCATCCATCATTTCTTTTTTTATTTCTGCCTTACTTTTAAAAGTTACATAATCTGGATCAACATTATCAATTCCTTTTATCTGTGTTTCTAACGACGTAATATCAAAATTATCAGCATCATTACTAATAAAAATATACATAGATAAATCACTTTCTATTTTATCAGTTGTCTCATTAACATTATAAAAGATAATTAATGATACACCAACAATTAATAAAGTAATTAGAACACACGTAATAGATGCAATTGATAAGGAAAAATTTCGCCCAACGCTTTTGAAAGCATCACGAATACTTCTTCCTATAACTCTAAAGAACTTCATCAACATATTCCCCTTTCTTATAATCTTTAAATAAATGTCCATCTTTAAGGGCAATAACATGTTTTTTCATTTTATTAACTATATCTTTATCATGAGTAACCATTAATACTGTCGTACCCTCTTTTTTATTAATATCTGCCAATAATTCGACAATTTCCATACTCATAACCGGATCAAGATTACCTGTAGGTTCATCACATATTAATAATTTTGGCTCATTTACAATTGCTCTTGCTATAGCTACACGTTGTTGTTCTCCTCCAGATAAATTATCTGGATATTCTCTTACTTTACCTTTTAAACCAACCAATTCTAAAGACTTTAACACTTTTGGTCGAATATTACTACGTTTTTCACCAATTGCTTCTAAAGCAAAGGCAACATTTTCATAAACTGTAAGTTTAGGTAATAAACGATAATCTTGAAAAACTATTCCTAACCTTCGACGTAATTTAAAAACATTTCTATTTCGTAGTTTACCAACATTAATACCACCAAGAATAATAGATCCCTTTGTAGCTTTTTCTTCTCTATATAAAAGTTTAAATAATGTACTTTTTCCACAACCAGAACCACCAATAATAAATACAAAATCACCTTTTTCAATACTTAAATTTAAATCATATAAAGCTGTAACACCATTTTTATATTGTTTTGTTACATTTTTAAATTCAATAAGACTCATAACATCACCATGCCTTCATTCTCACTTATATAATAAATTATATCATATATAAAGAGAAAAGAATATATTTTATAATAATATTTCAAAAATAATTATCTTTTTACTTTTTCTCGAAAAACAAATTGTTTCTGGACAATAAAACTAATTATAAATAATAAAATCTCCGTTATTAACTTAGCAATAAATTTATTGATAGAAAAATAATAGACAAACATATTTAATAACATTGTATTTAAACAAAGAATACAAAAAGCTAATAGAAAATAAGAAATAATAGATTTATATAAACTTTTTTTACTTTTAAAAACCATTTTTCTATTTAATGTATAATTAACACTAGATGATATTATTCTAGCTAATATGTTACATAGGCTAATATTATTAATTTTTATAGAAAACAATGTAAATAAACTATAATCAATTAAAAAACTAATAATAGATGAAAATGAAAATTTTATTACATCAGTCAATTTATGTATCTTGTTATCTTTTTTTCTATCGAACATATGTTTATTCATCTCACTTTCTTACAATTTGACACTATTCTATCTTTATTTTAACTCTAAAAGAATCTATTCAGCAAGTAATATTATAAAAAAAACAAATAAATTTTTTTTAATTTATTTGTTTTTATTTCATCTTTTTTTACTTTGATACTTATCAGTTACAAAATAACCAATAATAGCAAAAATAAGAAATAATATTACTAAGCAATATACAAAATATGTAAATCCAGATATTGTATCTCGAAAAAATCTTACAATATATTCCATAGAACCCTACTTATTCATTAAATATTTAGCAGTTCTAACCATTTGAGCACTATATCCCATTTCATTATCATACCATGCTACTATTTTAACAAGTTGGCGATTATTAACTTCTAAAACATTCGTTGACAATCCATCAACTACAGCACCATACATTAATCCAATAACATCACTTGATACAATAGGATCTTCCGTATACATAATCGTTTCATTTTGATTATTTTTAAATAATTCGTTAATTTCTTCTTTAGTAGTGTTTTTCTTTAATTCCAAAGTTAAATCAATAACAGATCCAGTTGGTACCGGAACACGCATAGCAGTTCCATCTAGTTTACCTTTAAGATCCTTAATAACTTCACCAATGGCACTAGCAGCCCCAGTAGAAGCAGGTACAATATTAGCTGCTGCAGCTCTACCACGACGAGAATACATTCCTTTTTTATGTGCAACATCTAAAGTTGCTTGATCATTTGTATAAGCATGAACCGTTGTCATATATCCTTTTTCAATTCCTAAATTATCATTAATAACTTTAAGAACCGGTGCTAGGCAATTAGTTGTGCAACTAGCTGCTGATATTACCTCTTCACTTCCATCTAACGTTTCTTCATTAACATTATATACGATAGTTTTCAAATCACCTTTAGCAGGAGCCGAAATAATAACTTTTTTAGCACCTGCTGTAATGTGAGCATATGCACCCTCTTTACTAGTAAAGAAACCTGTACACTCAAATACAACATCAATCCCCATTTCTTTCCATGGCAAATTACTAGGATCTTTTTCACTTAAAACTCTTATTTTTTTTCCTCGAACTATAATATTTTCGTCATCACTTTGAATACTATTAACATCATAATTACGGTGATTTGTATCATATTTTAATAAATAAGCTAATTGGTGAGCATCCGTTAAATCATTAATTGCAACAACCTCCATTTTAGGATCATCATTCATTAAACGAAATACTAATCTCCCAATTCTTCCAAAACCATTAATTGCAACTTTCATTTTATCATCTTCCTTTCATTTATCTAAAAGCAGCTTCCACCAATAAATTCACGTACAATTGAATCAGCTGGTATCGCTTCGCTTGGAATTGGTAAAAATACATCTAATACCTTCATTAATCTTACTGCCTCTGAATAATTAGGATCATCCGTCTTTACAGAATATAAAAGAGGCATAACATAAGTTTTTAATAAGCAGAATTCATATATTAAAGCAGTATCGAAAACAAAATCAGCTTCATCCTGATATGGGAAAATATATTTTTCTTCCCCTTCTCTAACATCTTTCCAAAGTCTTAATGTATCAGAAACAGTATATCCTCTAGTACGATTATCACGAATCATACGTCGTAATAGGCGATTATCTGTTAAATAAATGCGATTATCACGATCGATATTAACAGAAGTTAATGGTGATAAATATATTTTATATTTAACATCACGATTAATATCTACTAATAACTTTGGATTTAAAGCATGAATTCCTTCGATTAATAAAATATCTGTAGGTAATAGAGTCATTTCCTTTTTAAACTTTTTCTCCCCGCTATAGAAATCAAATGTTGGCATTTTAACCGTTTTACCTTCTAATAAATCTTTAATTGTTTTATTAAATAATTTTAAATCTATTGCTTCTAAGCATTCAAAATCATATTCACCATTTTCTTTTTTTGGTGTATCAGCTCGATCTTTAAAAAAGTCATCCATGGAAATCATTTTAGGTGTTAAACCAAAACTATGTAAATAAACTGCAAGTTTAGTACAAGCAGTTGTCTTTCCACTACTAGATGGTCCAGCTATTAAAACTACCTTTACTTTATTATTCGTTTTTCGAATAAGTTTCACTTGATCAAGAATGCGATTATTCATTAACGTCTCACTAATTCTTATTAAATGATCCATATATCCCAAAGAAACAACTTTATTTAAATCACTTGAATTCTCAACATGGATAAGTTTTCCCCATTCTTTAGCTTCTTTGAACACATCAAATAGTTTTTCATGATGAACATAATCTTTTATCTTTCCGGTATTTATACTTGGAAACTGTAATATAAATTCTTTTTCATTTAAATATGTTAATTTAAACTCACTTAAACATGACGTTTCACAAGGCATTTTGCTAAAAATATAATTATACATATTTCCTATTTTGTATAAATGAACGTAGGTACTAGTCATATATTCTAACAAACGAACTTTAGATGTATCATTAGTTTTCTTAAAATAATCAATAGCCTCATTTTTTAAAACCGTCATTTTATTAATTGGTAAATTTGCCTCAACTACTGCCTTTATTTTCTTTTCAACATTATTTAAATCTTCTTTCGTAATGTCTTCATCAACTTCAATACATATAGCTTTATCAACTGAATGTTTTACAGTTATACGATTTTTTCCATGATATAATTCATCAAACGCATAATTAAGTAATAAAATAAGACCATTAACATATATTCTATTAGCTAAAGGACTAGTAACATCTAAAAATACAATATTATCATTATCATTAGGTGTATAACTTAATTCATGTACAATATCATTAACTGAAGCTACTATTGGTCTACGACCTTTACTTTTAAACATTTTAGATATTTCTAGTAAACTAGTTCCACGCGATACCTCAATTTCCATTCCATCAACACTAACTTTAATATTTTCTACTATCATAACCTATTCCTATTCTTATATGTAGTATATCATTTATTCAAAAAAAAGTAAATCCATCTACATATTTTATCGTATAAAAAAATAATTAATACATAATCTATTATGGGTGATAAAATGAATTTAATTCCAATAATTATTGATAAAGAACAAAATGGAGAAAGAAGTTATGATATATTTTCCCGTTTATTAAAAGATCGTATTATTCTATTAAGTGGTGAAATTAATGATTACAATGCTAATATTATAATTAGTGAACTATTATACCTTGATTCTATTAATCATAATGATATTTCATTATATATTAACAGTCCCGGTGGATCTATTACTAGCGGATTTGCAATTATGGATACCATGAATTTTATTAAAAGTGATGTATCAACAATATGTATTGGAATGGCTGCAAGTATGGGAGCTTTCTTATTATCATGTGGAACAAAAGGAAAAAGATATATTCTTCCCAATGCTGAAGTTATGATTCATCAGCCTCTTGGTGGAGCAACAGGTCAAGCAACAGAAATTAAAATTGCTGCCGAACGTATTTTAAAAATGAAAGAAAAGCTCAATATTATATTATCCCAAAATACTAAACAAAAAATATCTAAAATAGAACAAGACACAGAAAGAGACCATTATCTAGATGCTAATGAAGCTCTTCTTTATGGTATTGTTGATAAAATATTAGAAAAAAAGAACAATTAATGTTCTTCTTTTTATTTATTTTCTTTTAATTTACTAGCTATTTCTTTTATTTTCCTAAAGCGATGATTTAAACCCGATTTAGTAATAGATTTTCCTATCTCTAGACTCATTATACTACTTAATTCTTGCAAAGATGATTCTGGATATTTTAATCGATAAGTACATGCATCCTTTAATTTATCATCTAAAAAATCTATACCTAATTTTTCCATAATATAATTAATATCTTTAATTTGACTATTACATGTATTTATCGTTTTTTCAATATTAGCTTGTTCCATATTATTTAATCGATTAGTCATATTTTTATGATCACGATATATTCTTATATCTTCGTAATACATAACTGCCTGAGAAGCATTAATAATTCTCAAAAAATCACCAATTTTTTCAGCTTCTTTAACATATACCATGTACTTTTTATCTTTTAATATAACTTTACTATTTAAATAATATCCATTTAATAAATTATTAACAAATAATGCTTCTTCTTCATTATTAATAAAAAATTCTAAATGATATCGACTTGTCTTCGGATCATTAACGCTTCCACAAGATAGGAAAATTCCCTTTAAATAGGCCCTTTTCTCATTTTCACTATCCATCAAATAGCTATTAACTACTTTTAAATAATGCATATTATCATCAACAATAGATAAATCCTTCAAAATAAAGGAAATATCACCAGTCACCTTAACAACATATAACCTATTTCTATTAAAAGAATTTTCTTTATCATCTATAGTAACTGGCACATTATATATATTTAAAAAAAGAAGATATATTCGTTTAGCAACTTTAGAATTTTCCGTTATTATTGTAATATTATTATTATCATATTTTCCACTATTTCGAATAATGGCCGACAACATAGCCAAATTCTCACTCCGATCGCCATCATAACTAGCAACTTCATTTTTTACATTACTCGTAAAGGAAATCATTTTTCTACCTCACTATTATATTTTTCTCTTTTTCTATTTACTATTATTAAAATCAAACCACTAACAAATAATATAATCGAAATAACTTGAGCCATTTTTAAATTTCCTAACATTAAACTATCCGTTCGAAGTGATTCAACCCAAAAACGAATAATACTATACCACATTAGATATATACCAGTAATAGTACCTATTTTAATTTTTTTATTTCGACGTAAAATTATTAAAATAATAAAACCAATTAAATTAAAAAAAGCTTCATAAAAAAAGGTCGGATGATAATAATTTCCATTTATATACATTCCCTCAATTATAAAATTTGGAAGATGAAGTTTTTCAAGAAATTCTCGGGATACAACACCACCATGAGCTTCACTATTAAAAAAATTACCCCAACGACCAATAACTTGACCAATCATTAAACCAGGTGCACATATATCTAGCATTAAAAGTATAGATAAACCATTTTTTCGACAATAAAAGAAAATAGCTAAAGCTGCCCCAATTATTCCTCCATGAATAGCAAGGCCACCATTCCATACCTTAATTATTTCAATTGGATATGTTAAATAATAATCCAAATTAAATAAAACATAATATATTCTAGCTCCTAAAAAACCAAAGATAATTGCCCAAAAAGCCATGTTTTCAAATTTAGTTAAATTAATTTTGTGTTTTTTAATTTCTATATAAGCAACAACAATACCTAAAAAGACTCCTAAAAACATCGTAATAGAATACCAATATATTTTAATAAATCCTAAGTCTAATGCCACTCTATTCATAATATCTCCTCACCTATAGTATATAATATAAGAGTAAAGAAAACAATTAAAAAAAGCAAATTAAATATATTTCAATTTGCCTTGTTTTTATTATAAACTTAATTCCAATACTTTCTCATGGTTATCTATTAAATCTTTGGAAAAAGTCCGAATTAACTCATTAAGTCTATTTTGAATATCAATAAGAGTATTATTCTTATAATCAACCAATAATATTCCCATTAGAATAGAAGAAATAAGCATAACCGTACTATAAACAATCGAACTATTAAAATTATGCTCACTGTTTAATAAAACATAAGAAATCAAGTCAACTATTCCTAAGGCATAAATTCTTTCTAAGCTATCTAACTTCATTTTTTTTAAATCATCATAATAGCGTATTTTTTCAAAAATTTTCTTAAATTGTTGTTCACTTTGACCAATTAATTGATAAACATGAGAATCTTTTGATAGCTCATTTAGAATCAAATTATGTTGTTCAGCATACAAAATTAAATATTGAACTATTAATGAATGGTCATCAGTAATAACACTTGTTTCATCATCATAGATAATTATTGCTTCCGAATAACTATTTTTATCCTTATTTAAGGTATAACCTATCATATAAATTTCACTGACTTTTTCAAAATTCATTTTTTTTAAAGAGACTTTTCTTTTACCTACTTCATATTTCATATTAAACCTCAAATTACAAGGATATATTTTAACAAGAAAAGAATTTCTTGTCAATTTTATAATATTTTTGATAAAAACTGACCAGTATAACTTTCTTTAACTTTGACTATTTCTTCTGGAGTTCCAGAAGCAACAACAGTTCCTCCTCCAGAACCACCATCTGGACCTAAATCAATAATATAATCTGCTACTTTTATAACATCCAAATTATGTTCTATAACAATTACAGTATCGCCATTATCTACAATTCTTTCTAAAATTACTAATAATTTTTTAATATCATCTGTATGAAGGCCAGTTGTTGGTTCATCAAGAATAAATAAACTTTTTCCTGTAGGCTTTTTTTGAAGTTCTTTAGCCAATTTAACACGACCTGCTTCACCACCAGATAAAGAAGGAGCACTTTGACCAAGCTTAACATAACCTAGACCGACATCTTCCATTGTTTGAAGTTTATGTTTTATTTTAGGTACATTACTAAAAAAATCTAAAGCTTCACTAACCCGCATTTCCAAAACTTCCGCAATATTCTTTCCTTTATACTTAACGCTTAATGTTTCACTATTATAACGTGTTCCATGACATACTTCACAAGGAACATAAACATCAGGTAAAAAATGCATTTCTATTTTTTTAACACCATCGCCCCAACAAGCTTCACAACGACCTCCCTTAACATTAAAAGAAAATCGATTCTTACCATAGCCTAATAATCTAGCCTCTTTGGTATTTGTAAATAAATCCCTAATATCATCAAAAACACCAGTATAAGTAGCAGGATTACTCCTTGGAGTACGTCCAATTGGATTTTGACTAATAAAAACTAACTTATCAATATTTTCAATTCCATTAATTTTATCATGATCAAGTGGTTTATCTTTTGATTTGTATAATTTAGAACTAATAGCTTTCATTAATATTTCATTAACTAAACTTGATTTACCACTACCGGATACACCAGTCACACAAGTAAATGTATTAAGAGGAAATTTTACGTTAATATTCCTTAAATTATTAGCACGAGCCCCAACTACTTCTAAATACTTTTTATTACCCTTACGACGTTTTTTAGGAATATCTATTTTTAAAATACCTTTTAAGTATTTACCAGTTAAACTATTTGGATTATTCATTACTTCCGAAGGAGTTCCGGCAGCAACAACATAACCACCTTTATCACCTGCCCCAGGACCTATATCCACTAAATAATCAGCAGCAAGCATTGTATCCGTATCATGTTCTACAACAATTAATGTATTTCCTAAATCGCGCATTTCTTGAAGAGAACGTATTAACTTTTCATTATCTTTTTGATGAAGACCAATACTTGGTTCATCTAAAACATACAAAACACCAGTTAATCTTGAACCTATTTGAGTTGCTAATCTTATTCTTTGACTTTCTCCTCCTGACAAAGTTCCAGCATTTCTCGCTAGAGTTAAATAATCAAGTCCCACGTTATGTAAAAAATTCAATCTGTTTTTTATTTCGCTAATTAAAAGGTTTGCAATTTCTTCCTCTTTTTTTGTTAATTTTAATTCACTAAACCAACTTAAAATGTCTTTAATAGACATACATGTAATGTCAAATATATTCTTTTTATCAACAAAAATATTTAAAACACTATCATCAAGTCTTGCACCATGGCATTTTGGACATTCTAATTCAATCATATAATTAGATAACCAATCTCTTATCCATTCACTTGATGTTTCCATATATCTTCTTTCTAAATTATTAATAACGCCTTCATAAAAATTGTTATTTTTCATAACATTACCGCTTTTAGTAGTTATTTTAAATTCAATTAATTCATTTGAACCATATAATATAATATTCTGTTTTTCTTTACTTATTTTATTAAATGGTTTATTCATATCTATTCTGTAATGCTTACAAACAATTTCTAGTTTACGATAATCAATTGATTCCTTATCATCCGATAATGTAACAATACAATTTTCATTCAAACTTTTATCCTTATTAGGAATTACTAAATCGGGATCAATTTTTAATTTAGTGCCTAAACCCTTACATTCTTTACAAGCACCATATGGACTATTAAAACTAAATAATCTTGGTTCTAATTCTGGCAATGAATAATTACATTCCGGACAAGCATACTTGGTGGAAAATAATATTTCACCTTCACCCAAAACATCAACTACAACCTTACCATCAGCTTTATTAGTAGCTAGTTCAATTGATTCATAAAGTCTACTCCTTATATCTTCTTTAATTACAATACGATCAATAATAATATCTATCTTATCTTTAATATTCTTTTCCAATGTAATTTCTTCAGATAAATCAAATATTTCACCATTAACACGTACTCGAATAAAACCTTCTTTACGAAGAGAATCAAATAAATCCTTATGTGTCCCCTTTTCACCATGAACTATAGGTGACATAATAACTAATTTCGTTCCAATAGGATATTCCAATAATTTGTTAACTATTTCTTCAACACTTTGACTTTTAATTGGTCGATGATGATAAGGACAGTACGGAACACCAATTCTAGCAAACAAAAGACGTAAATAGTCATATATTTCTGTTACCGTACCAACTGTACTTCTAGGGTTATTATTAATCGATTTCTGATCAATACTAATACTAGGAGATAAACCCTCTATACTATCAACATCAGGTTTTTCACTTCCTCCTAAAAATTGTCTTGCATAAGCAGATAAACTTTCTATGTAACGTCGTTCACCCTCAGCATAAATAGTATCAAAAGCAAGAGATGATTTACCACTTCCTGATAATCCAGTCATTACAATTAATTTATTTTTTGGAAGCTCTAAATCAATATTTTTTAAATTATTCTCACGAGCTCCTTTAATAATAATTTTATCCATAAACACTCCAAATCTCTATTATTTTATCACAAAATTAATATTTTTTACTATTAATTATCTAAAAATAAATATTTACACAAGAAATATCAAATAAATT
>AUXO012848873.1_pt1 | contig 15942 bp, 9 predicted proteins | sample 768731 | NCBI WGS metagenome assembly AUXO01 (sample SAMN02715735, study PRJNA202380) | gut metagenome | biome: sheep rumen | host: Ovis aries | place: New Zealand: Palmerston North
GTCTCTGGATTACCGAACATTACTCCAATCTTCTCGCGAAGTTGGTTGATGAAGATACAAGTGGTATTTGTCTTCGATATGGTGGAAGTCATCTTACGAAGAGCCTGACTCATCAGTCGGGCCTGAAGACCTACGGCAGAATCACCCATGTCGCCCTCGATTTCCTTCTTAGGAGTAAGGGCTGCCACAGAGTCGATGACTATCAGGTCGATGGCAGAAGAGCGGATCAGCTGGTCAGCAATCTCTAGTGCCTGTTCTCCATTGTCTGGCTGAGAGATGTAGAGGTTTGCGATGTCTACACCAAGCTTTTCTGCATAGAATCTGTCAAAGGCATGCTCCGCATCGATGAATGCGCATACGCCACCGGCTTTCTGGCATTCTGCCATAGCATGGATGGCGAGAGTGGTTTTACCTGATGACTCAGGACCATAAATCTCAATGATACGGCCCTTGGGATATCCTCCTACACCAAGAGCTGCATTTAGTCCGATACTGCCGGTAGGGATGACTTCCACGTTGGTGACGATGTCATCGCCCATCTTCATGATGCTTCCCTTGCCGAAATCTTTCTCAATCTTGGCCATTGCAGCCTGCAGAGCTTTCATCTTCTGCTCTTGCGGAGTCAGCTGCTCCGCACCTTCTTCTTTCTTTGCCATAGCTTTTAGAAATTTAAGAGTTAATATTAAAGTTCGAGGTCGCCATCGAATACTTCATTCCAAGGCAGACCTTGTTTGTTTAGCTGCTCCATGAATGGATCGGGATCGAAGTCTTCAACATTCCATACGCCTGGTTTCTTCCAGAGACCTTTGACAAACATCATGGCTCCTATCATGGCGGGAACACCAGTTGTATAGCTTACTCCCTGCATGCCTGTTTCTTTGTAAGCTTCCTGATGCTTGCAGTTGTTGTAGACATAGTATGTGTGCTCCTTGCCATCCTTTATACCGCGTATACGGCATCCGATAGATGTCTCACCCTCATAGTTCTCACCCAGATCCTGAGGATTAGGCAGAACAGCCTTTAGGAACTGCAGTGGAACGATCTTCACCTTTGCTGTGCCGGAACCATCTGCCAGAGGTGCCTCATACTCTATCTCGTCGATACGGCTCATGCCGATGTTCTGAATCACATCGAGGTGCTTGAGATACTGCTCACCGAAGGTCATCCAGAAACGCCCCTGCTTGATCGTCGGGAAGTTCTTTACCAGCGACTCCAGCTCCTCATGGTGCAGCAGATAGCTCTCGCGTGGACCTATGTTGGGGTAGGTGAGGGGCTTGTGGATCTCAAGAGGCTCGGTCTCAATCCATTGACCATCCTTGTAGTAGAGCCCCTTCTGGGTAATCTCTCGGATGTTGATCTCTGGGTTGAAGTTGGTAGCAAAAGCATGATGGTGATCACCTGCATTACAGTCTACGATGTCGAGATAGTGAATCTCGTCAAAGTGGTGCTTGGCTGCGTATGCTGTATATACGCCAGATACACCCGGGTCGAATCCGCATCCGAGGATGGCTGTCAGACCTGCCTGCTCAAAACGGTCTTTGTAGGCCCACTGCCAGGAATACTCAAAGTGCGCCTCGTCCTTTGGCTCGTAGTTGGCTGTGTCGAGATAGTTGCAGCCACATGCCAGACAGGCATCCATTATCGTAAGGTCTTGATAGGGAAGGGCCAGGTTGATCACCAACTCTGGCTTGTAGTCGTTGAAGAGTGTCTTCAGCTGCTCTACGTCATCGGCATCCACCTGAGCGGTCTTGATGTCGATCTTGTATCCAGCCTTGTGGATGTCCTCTACAATCTTGTCGCATTTTGCCTTCCTGCGACTTGCAATCATAAAGTCGGTAAATACATCAGCATTCTGGGCAATCTTGAATGCTGCTACCGTAGCGACGCCACCAGCGCCAATCATTAATACTTTTGCCATATTTGTTTATTTATGATTTACTTTTTATTTCATCTGAGGAGATGCCTAGTGCTGCCAGCAGTGAATAGCCAAGGATTTCCTGACGGAAGTTCCAGTTTGGCATAGGTTGCATAGCCAATAGGGTAATACGTTTTTCATCGTCCACCTGCTTTAATTTCACGCGTACCTTATTATATATATATTCCTGCTCTGAGTTAGGGATGACTATAACTCTCTTAACGTCTTTTTGGCTGCATACTAACTGGAGCATGTCGCAGAATTGCTGATCGCTGCTTACTATATCTTCTGTAGGGTAGGCATTTACCAAGAACTCACCAAGGTTGTCCTTGAAGGCTTTGCCTGAAAGATCGGCAAATATCCCAGGATTGAAATTCTCCATCATCTGCTTTTCTGCACTATGGAGTAGCACTACCTGGGTCTCGTGGTCTCCTTCTCTGACACCTCCGTCGAGAGCAATGCAGTCTATCCAGCGGGCGATGTCTGCCTGCGGAATGCGCCGTCCAAGCATGCGCTCAAAGTTGACGATGAGATTGAATGCCACTTTGTCAACGTAGTCAGCGTCAACAAGTATCACATTTTCGCTCCATCTTATGTCTTGTATGCTGTTGTTCATATTCGTAGGCAAAGGTACATCAAATTTCAGACATTACCAAATTTAATGAGTATTTTTTTGTTTTTTGGGAAGAATTGACATAAATCAATTAAAAAATGCTAATTTCGATGAGATTTCTTTCTCATAGTGCAAAAATCTGCTTTTTTTGAGCTACCTTTGCACATGAAACAACTACTGACTACTATAATATGACTGCCTAAGAGCAGTACAGACTCCCCGATGTGACTGCATCGGGGAGTTTTGGAACAGAATCAATTAAACAATTAAAAATATATTAAAATGTCTACATTATCAGTTATTATCGTTGTGGTCTTCTGTATTGGCTATTTTTGTATAGCTGTAGAAAGCCTTACGAAAATCAACAAGGCAGCAATTGCGCTGCTTATGTTTGTAGCCACGTGGACGCTCTTTATGATCGACCCGGGCAGTTATATCTCTGGTGCCATTGGTGATAACGTGGCATCTGCGGTGAGTGAGGTTATTGAGCACCATCTTGGAAGCACCAGCACTACGCTCTTCTTCCTTATGGGTGCCATGACTATTGTTGAACTGGTGGATCAGAACGGAGGGTTCAACTTCGTGCGTGACACATTACAGACAAAGTCGAAAAAGACTCTGCTGTGGCGTATTGCCTTCATGACTTTCATCCTCTCAGCAATACTCGACAACCTTACTACTTCTATTGTGATGATTATGATTCTTCGCAAGTTGGTGAGCGACAAGAAGGACCGTGTCATCTATGCATCCCTGGTGATTATCGCTGCCAATTCCGGAGGAGCATTCTCTCCTATCGGAGATGTCACAACTATCATGTTGTGGAATAAGGGTGTTGTTACTGCTGCTGGTGTCATTATGGAGATATTCATTCCGTCGCTCGTGTCTATGGTCATCCCGGCATATATCCTGTCACTCTCGCTTAAGGGCGAACTGGCGTTTACTGCTGACCAGGCTCAGACAGTGGCTGCCAGTGACCTCACAACTTCGCAGCGCAAGGCGATTTTCTTCCTGGGTGTGGGTGGACTGATTTTCGTGCCTATCTTCAAGACAATTACACATCTGCCTCCATTCGTGGGTATTCTGCTCGTGTTGGGCGTACTCTGGACTGTTACTGAGCTGTTCTATGCCAACCTGAAGGAGAAAGAAGAGAAGGGAGCAATGCAGAAGCGTGTGACCAATATGCTTACACGTATAGACATGTCTACTATTCTTTTCTTCCTTGGTATCTTGATGGCTGTTGCATGTCTGGAGACTATTGGTGTACTGACAATGCTGGGCCAAGGTCTTGATGAGGCTTTCTCTGGTAACTACTACCTGATTAACGGTATCATTGGAGTACTGTCATCAATAGTCGACAACGTACCTCTCGTAGCAGGATGTATGGGTATGTATCCTGTAGCAGCTGATGGCGCTATGGCTGTCGATGGCATTTTCTGGCAGCTGCTTGCTTATTGCGCTGGTGTAGGAGGCTCTATGCTTATTATCGGAAGTGCGGCAGGTGTAGTTGTTATGGGCTTGGAAAAGATAACGTTTGGATGGTATATGAAGAAAATCACTTGGATAGCATTCGCTGGCTATATAGCAGGTATCCTTATATACTGGGTAGAACGGACTTTCTTGTTCTAAGTAGTATTAAAAGAGAACCCCGAAAGTCAGACAGACACTTTCGGGGTTCTTTTTGTTTTTACACCAACTATTAATATTCACCCTTTGGGGTGGGGATTTCTCTTGGTGTCCAGAGCCAGAATGTAGACCCGTGGCCCTCACCCTCTGAGAAGACTCCAATCTTTCCATTACAGCGCTCTGCTATCGACTTGCAGATGCTGAGTCCGAGTCCTGTTCCCTGAACAAAGTCATTGAGCTTTACGAAACGCTCGAATACTGCATCTTGCTTGTCCTTAGGTATACCGGCACCAGTATCTTCACAGTAGTAGTAGATACCTCCGTCTTGTTCTCTGTAGCCCACCTTGATATGACCTGTCTTGGTGTACTTCACGGCATTGGTGGTGAAGTTGGTTAGAACCTGCTGAATGCGGCCTTTGTCGAGCCTTGCCTTGAATGTGGGGTAGGGATTGTCTTTGATAAATGGCACTCCTGCAGCTGCTACTCTCTGTTCAAGAGTCTGGCAGATGTCATCGAATACTTGAGAGAAGTCACACTCTGTAGGCTCGATAGCCAGGGCCTGACCCATGCTCGAAGCCTCAAGGATATCGTTTATCAGTCGTAGCAGCATATCACAGTTGTTACGGATGATACGGATAAACTCCATACGCTCCTCTGTCGTCTCTACCATCTGGAGAATGTCACTGAAACCGACGATGGAATTCAGTGGGGTGCGGATCTCATGGGTCATATTGGCCAGGAAGGCTGCCTTCAGCCGGCCGGAGTTTTCTGCCCGTGCTGTCTCTTCTTTCAACTTCTGCTGGGCATCCATGAGGTCGGTGATGTTACGTGCTATACCAAAATACTCTATAACGTTCCCTTCATCATTGGTCAAAGGTATTCCGCTGATGGCATACCATACTGGGTTTGGCTCAACGGGGGTGTATTTGTAATGGTGAATGGCAAACAGCTTCTCTTTCTTTGCTATTGCATCGCGCAGGGTTCTCTCTGATATGCCAGGCTCGTCTTCTATCACTCCCTCAAAGAATTGCGAGACGGTCTCTGCAATGCCTTTGCTGCGTGGAGAGCGGGTATATCTTATGATGTCGGTGACAGGGTCGTAGTACCAGAGGAATATGTTACTTTGCTTCAGCAAGTATCCCAGCTGATTTTCATATTCACTGATAGACTCATTGGCCTTAATAAGCTCGGTATTGTGCTTGCGTATCTCCATATAGTTATCACGCTCATAGGTGGCATCGCGGGCTGTGGTCACAATGTATACCAGTTCGCCATTCTCGTCGAGAATGGGCTTTATACGTATTTCTATATATTTTGTCTTACCTGTCTCAGGGAAATAGAGCTTCTGGCAGACGTGTATTACATCACGGGTCTTCAGCGTGAAGTCACCAACCAAAGCTGGCACATCCTGGATGTTCTGTTTGCGATACCATGCCTCGCTCTCTCTATTATGGAACTCGCAGAGTTCTCTCATCTTTTCATTTACATCGAGCAAATAACCATCCTTGTCATAGAATGACATTGCCACAATGTTTGTTTCAAATACCTTATGGTACTTATTCCATAGTGCCTGATTCTCACGTTCTTCCTCAAGTTCTTGGGTAACTTCCTTAGCAGAATAGATGATGTTTGATGGCTTCCCGTTCTCAAACTCGATAATGGCATTGCCGTAGAAGTCTCTGATAATAGGCTTGTCCATGCTTCCCAGGTTGAGGTTTAGGAGCATTTCATAGTTCTCTATCTTGCGATCGATGAGAAGCCCGTTCCTGTCATGCACTTCCTTGGCTTGGTCCTCAGGAAGGCGACTAAGATATTCTCCAGGCGACATGCCTTCGCTTGGAAGCATGTTACCATAGAGGTTACGTAACCACCATTTGTTCAAGTCAAACTCGACCACGAAGAAGTCACCCATACCGAGTGCTGTACTCATCAGCTCGTTGATATCGCTGGAATGGCGGACAGCTGCCTTTACCCTTAGTGTTATCAGGCGGCTCATCAGGAATGATAATGCTCCGAGGATAACCAGGGCAATGATAATAATGATTGCAATAGGCGATGCATCGTCGTGGACACGTTCTGGATGGAACCACTTGTCGCGAATCTTTTCAAGTTCTCCATTTTGTTCCAGGCGGGTGTATTCATCATCAATGATGTCTATAAGTTCCTTGTCATATCCTATTATGCGCAGTTCACCAGCAGGAATGTCTATGTCGCTGATAATAAGGCTGTCAATCTGAAGTTCTTTGATCTTTTTGGCCAGAGGTATGGCACCCCAGATAAAATATTTGTATCTGCCGTCGCGTATGCCGGTAAGTCCCTCTTTGGGCGACAGGTAACTTATATGGAATAGGGAGTCCTGAAACTCTTTCAGTTGAAGTGCTGCATAGTCATTTTCCTTCAGGTACAGAGTGTCGTTCTTTCCAAGTTGGTTTACAGACTGCAGCGGGGCTGAACCTTGCTTGCGGGCTACATTGACAGTGTAATAGTTTATATATTTCTTGGACTGCACATAAGGGCGACTTCTATATACATATGCCAAGCCATGTATGAGGTCTGCTTCATGGCGCTCAAACTTCTTGGCTGCCATAAACCATTCTTCCATGACAAACTTGTGTGGTATGTCCAACCTGTCTAATATGAGGTTCAGCACGTCGATATTATATCCTGCAGGCTGACCGTCACTATTGAGAAACTCGTATGGCTGAAAATCCCAGTCGCTCACTATTATTAAAGGGAACTCTTTTGTATATTCGGAGAACTCCTTAGCATCTGACGTGAGGACTGAAGACAGTAATGCCACAAGCAGTACTGCCATCCTTGCCAAGATATCTTGTATGATATGTAGTCTTATATTCATGTCGCTTTTTTGTTTTCAGTCTTTATTTCCTGTCTATCTTTGAGCATGAGCATGGGATGGATACCCATACTATCGTACCTTCACCGACAGTTGATTTGATTGTAATCTTGCCTTTCATCTGATTTACCAATTCCTGGCAGATACTCATACCAAGACCTGTACTGTTGTTGTCTGTCTGGGTAAAGCGATCGAAGATGTGCTTTAAGTTCTCCTCAGAGATGCCTTTACCTGTGTCTTGTGTACCTATTATCAGATGGTCACCAGTATAGTCACATCTGCAACGAACCTGACCTGATGTGGTGTCTTCGACAGCACGCCTTACGATCTGGTCTATCACAATACCGAGATTCTGTTCGTCAATGTCAACAATCAGACTGTTATATGGGTTCTCGTATATATAGTTCACTCCAGGCTTCTGACAATGGAATGCTGCTGCCTGACATCTGGCATCGAATATCGTTGCGAAATCTGTAGGCTTGTATTTGAATTCAATCATTTTTGCATCCAGACGGGATAGGAAAAGAATATCATTGATGAGATTCAGCAGCATCGATGAACTCTCTTTTATCTCTTTAGTAAATATCTTCTCGTCTTCAGGACTATGCTCCATTTCGAAGAGCTCTGCAAATCCCACCACAGAGTTTAAGGGGGTACGAATCTCGTAACTCATATTATGCAGGAATGCGTTCTTTACAGTCTCCACCTCCTGCGCCTTTATTGTCTCACGTGCCAGGTCTGCTTCTGTGGCTTTTATGTCTGTGACGTCACGGCACATGCCGAAATATCCCGTAACGTTTCCTTCTTTGTCGAAAGATGGAATGAACGATACTTGCAGAAACAGTCGTTTGCCCTCAGGCTGCCTGATCACTGTCTTAATGGCGGTATTGATAGATGCTGCCGAGAGATTGTCCATGTTGTTGAGCAGCCTTAAGGCCTTGTCCTTATATGCTTCATCTGTCAGCTGGATGGTACGTGTCTGGGTTAGTCTGTACTGCACGTGCCCAATCTCACTATAGATGTTCAGAATATGCAGGCTTGGTGAATAGGTCGCTATCTTGATGCTTCCGTTATGCAGCACGTAGTCGATATTCTTGATATAGCGCCTCATCTCAATATTGGCATCCCTTAGAAGCTCCATATTGCGCTTGAGTGAAGAGTATGCCTTGGCATTCTCAGTTACGTTACGGCCTGTACCGTAGATAGCTAGTAACTTGCCGTTCTCATCACGTACTGGTTCTATTTTCAGTTCATAGTAGAGCTCTTGATATTTTAGAATCTTGTTTAGCACACGTTCGTCATCTGGCGACTTGAATATCTGTGTCAGATATAAAGTGTCAAGGGTGTCCAGGTCTACTTCCCAGCCAAGCACATCGCTGATAGATATATGTGCTGCCTTGATCTCTTCCTTGCTTCTATTGAGGGCTAATAGCGATTTCTCGTTGAGGTCGTTGATGTATCCGTTCTCGTCGTAGGCTATCATGTCTATCATTGTTGAGTTGAAGATGCTCTGATAGCGTAGCATCATGTTTTTTACTTTCTGCTGCTTTTTCCTGCCTTCGGTGATGTCGCTGCGGGTGCCTATCAAGTCTGTTGGCTTGCCGTTCCTGTCGCGGTGCAGCACAGAGATCTCAACTGTGTAATTGCGGAATTCTGTTTCTTCTGAATTATCCTTTGCAAAGATGTCAAGCGTGACTTTATTTTCTTTGCCCTTCACAATGCTTGCAATAGCATCCTTCAGACGGTCAATGTCATGGGGGATTGTCTGTTTGAAGTACTCTGTCGATGGCATATTGCTTTCTGGCTGCCCGTCATTGTCAAGTGATGTGATTGTCCTTCTGGATACATCGTATATCCAGATCTTTACCTTACTGGTCTTTAGGATGAGAGCAAGCTGGTTGTTACTCTTTTTGATGTCGCGAGTCATCTTCTTTTCTCTCATGCGATAGAAACCGTAGTATGTCAGTAAGGCGATAATCAGGAGGGAAAGTCCTGTTGCTACATGCCATATCCAGGTAGGGATTCCTGATTCCACCCGTTCCGGATAGAACCATTTGTTCTGGATTGCCTGAAATTGTCCCTCTGAATTGAGAATTATGTAAATACTGTCGATCTTGTTCAGTAGTTCCTGATTATTAGACATGAATTTGTATTCACCATTAGGCATGTCTACGGGCGACAGCTCCAGATTGTCGTATTTGAACTTCTGGATGAGGTATTTGAGCGACATTGTGTTCCACAGCACTTGGCTCTTGGGGTCGGAATGTGCTTTCTGCACTGCATCCTGCATATCGTTATATGGTACTGAGTTGGCTTCCCACCCTTTGTCTTTCATAAGGTGGTGGCTGAAGGCTCCTGCATGTACAAGAACTACATGGGATGAAAGGTCGTTCACAGTCTTTACTTTAGGAAGCACACCCTTCTGATGGACAATGCTGTGCGTAAAGAGTTGTATGATGTTCTTTCCGTATTTTGCGTAGTCATCATGGAACTCTGCTGCCATACCGCACATCAGGTCTGCATGCCCTGCCTTCAGGTCCTTTAGGGCCTCTGATGTTGGCTTCAGCTTTATGATATATGGTATGTCCAGTCGCCTCATGATTATTTTCAGCAGGTCTATGTTGTAACCGACGGGGTCACCGACTTCGTTAAGGAAGGCGTAAGGCCAAAGATCCCATGCATCTTCATACACTAGTGGATGCTCCTCTGTAAACACTCGTGTGCTGTCCTGAGATTCTTCTGCAGCGATGGTTGCAGGTAACAAGTTGAGGGTGATAAGTATTGTAAGGAGTCTTATCATCGTCTGTTGCATACCAGAAAGTAGTTTTCTCGTTTTGTATATCATCATTTTTCCTTATGATTCTTCTTTTATCATTTCACAGGGTACCCATATCCAGAATGTAGAACCTTTGTCCTTGCCTGCTGATTCCACACCTACCTTTCCGTGATGACCTTCAGCTATGGCTTTACAGATAGACAGCCCGAGCCCTGTTCCCTGTATGAAGTCGTTGAGTTTTACAAATCTTTCGAACACCTTGTCTTGGGCTTCTTTTGGAATACCTTCACCTGTATCTTCACAATATATGTACAGTCCTTGATTCTCATAGCGATAGCCCACTTTGATGTGCCCCTGGTGGGTGTATTTTACGGCATTTGTCACAAAGTTTGTGATTACCTGCTGCAAGCGTCCGTTGTCGATGACTGTCTCGAACGACTTATACGGATTCTCTTTTATGAACTCCACTCCCGGCTCCTGTACTCTTTCTCTAAGTGAATCACAGATGTCATTAAACGACTTTGCGAAATCTACCTTGCTAGGCTCTATGTGTATGCCTCCAGAGTCCAGTGATGATATGGCAAGGATATCATTGATAAGCCTGAGCAGCATATCGCAGTTGTTCATGATTACACGGATAATCTCCTCCTTCTCTTCCTTTGTGGAAAGCATGGGCAGTATGTCTGAGAATCCGACGATGGAGTTCAGTGGTGTGCGGATCTCATGTGTCATGTTTGCCATGAAAACGGATTTCAGGCGTCCTGAGTCGTTGGCTCGCTCTGTTTCTTTCTTAAGCTTCTCCTGTTTCTTAATCAGCTCGTCGACATTTCTTACCACTCCATAGCTACCTGTCAGTTCTCCATTCTTATCGAAGATAGGAACACTGTCGATAAAGTTCCACTGCAAATCTCCTGTTTTGTGAAAGAATGGGCGCATGTATGTGAGCTCTGTCCTTGGGACATTGAAATAGTTGTCGAAGTCAAGCAGTCCCTGACGGAACGGACTGTCCAGGAAGTGGGATGATACTTCGTCGAAGGTCATCTCGCTCTCAGGGGTCTTTAGGCTCTTGTAGAAAGTGCATGTGCGGTCCTTCTTCCTGCACTGGAAGAATCTCATATTGCAAATGTCCATCAGATATTGCAACTGGTATTCATAATGCTGGATCTCTTTGTTGGCAGCCTCCATCTGAATGGCATTCCTCTTGTGCAGGAGATAGAGGTCACGCTCTTGTGTGATGTCACGGATGGATAGGGTGATATAGAAGAGTTCCCCCTTTTCATCATATATTGGGTGCACCCTCAATTCTGTATGACAGTTCACTCCTCGCTCAAGGATAAAACTCTTGGCGCAGAAGTACATGTCATCTATCTTCCTGTTGTCGAGGATGTTGCGGAATGTTGGCAGGTCGTAGATGCTGTGGCTATAGTAATACGGGTCTTTCTCTGACTGGAACTTAAGGATTTCTCTCATTTTGTTGTTAGCCCTGAGAAGATTACCGTCTTTGTCATAGAAAGCCAGGCCCACGATGGATTCTTCAAACATCGTGAGATATTTGTCGTTCACCTCATTGTTCTTCTGAATCTGAAATTGGTGATCTGTTTCATCGCTCATCGTACAGAAGATGGTGTCGGGCTCTTCCTGATTGTCATCTTTATATTGTCCGATTCCCGTGATGCGTATGTATCTCCAGTCATCTGTCATTCCTTTTCCGCTGGAGTTCCATCGGATTACGCACTCATTCACCTTCTTCTTTCTTCCATGAAACAGGGCATAGAAGAAGGCCTGGTATACGGATCTGTCATCCGGGTGGACATAGTTTGTGCTTTCTTCATACGAAAGCCCTTCTTTGGGCATCATGTCTCCATACAGGTTCTTGGCATAGCGCCTGTGGAGGTCGAGCATGACGACATCGTTCCCACAGATGTCAAGAGTATGCTGCATGATGGTGGAAATCTCTCGCGTCTTGGAAGAATTCTTTCTGATGCGGAGTATGATGATACGGTTTATAGCCCATGTGATGATGAATAGCATCAGCACTGTCAGCACCATGATTGTTGTTATAACATATTGTCCTGCCATGTCACTTCTTCTCCATCTTTATCATTTCACAAGGTATAATTAAGTATACAGCTGTACCCTTGCCCTGCTCTGACTGAATCTCTATGCTGCCTCCCATCTGCTCTACTATTGACTTTATGATAGGCAGTTCCAGACCTGTGCCCTTTCGGCCATAGTTGGTATCGTTGGCAAAGCGGTCAAAAATATGACTGATTGTTTCTTTGTTTAATCCTGGACTTGTGTCTTCTATGGATATGGAGAGCTCTCCGTGACGATAGTCATACTTGGCACGAATGCTGCCTTCTTTGGTCGTTTTGGCTGACAACTCGCATATCTTGGATATTACTGACCCAAGGTTCTGCTCGTCGATTCTTACCAGAAGCTGGCTATAGGGGTTCTCTATAGTCATGCTTAAATTTGGATTGATGTCGCCCCATCCCATATAGCAGTAACCTTCGAATTGTGCGGCAAAGTCGGTCTCGTTGTAGTTGAATTCCACCATTTTTGCATCGAGCCTCGATATGAAGAGGATATCGTTTACGAGCTTTAACAGGTTTCCAGTGTTGCGCTTTATCTCTTCTGCGAAGACTGGCTCGTCGGCCTCGTCGTGTGGGGAGTTGAAAAGTTCTGCAAATCCGATAACTGCATTCAGAGGTGTACGGATCTCGTAACTCATGTTTGTCAGGAAGGTGTTCTTTAGTTCTTCTGTCTCCTGGGCTTTTTTCGTCTCCTCTTCAAGCTTCGTCTCTGTGAAATGCATCTCTGTGTCATTGCGGGCCATGCCGAAATAGTTCGTGATGTTACCGTCATCGTCTTTCACAGGAACCATGTTGATGGTCTGGTAGATGTTTCTGCCCAAGACGTCGTGGAAGATTGTCTCTACATTTGTACCGAGGGCTCCTGGAGTCTTGCGGTCCATGCGCAAGAACAGCCCTCGCAGCTTTCTCCTCTCTCTCTCTGTAACTAAAGATGCACATCGTATCTGTGACAGGCGATATTCTATCTTGTTAATGTCGCTGGCTACTTCAAGAGTATGGGTGTCGGGGTTATAGTTCAACATCCTTACGCCACTGATGCGAAGGGTATAATTGATGTTCTTTATATATTGCGTAAGACTCTCTGTTGTATGCTCAAGGATCTTCCTGTTCATCTGCTGGCGGTGGTAGGAAAGCACCATCTCCGTGATGTTTCGTCCTGCAGCTATCACTCCATGAAGTTTGCCCTCACTGTCGCGTATCGGGGTAAGGGCTACCTCGTAGTATATCTTGCCACCTTGGGTCAGCTCTGGGATTCTTTCGTCTGAGGCTTTTACTTTATCAATATCGGTTATCGACGAGAATTGTGTCTTTTCCAGTTTTTCAATGTCTACATCTCTGTAAGATGGTATGTCTGTAATATGTACTTTCCTCTTCAGCAGATCGGTACGGTTGGTGATTCCGAACGTCTCACAGGCTTTGTCGTTGATGTCGGTCAGAATGCCATTCTCATCATAGTAGATCATGTCTGCCAGCGACGAGCTGAACACTGTCCGGTATCTTATGGAAAGCTTTTGGGCGTTTTCGCGCCTGGTGTACTCTTCTGTGATGTCTCGCTGTATCCCCAGAAGTACTTTCGGAATTCCCGTGCTGGAACCATGGAGTATTGATATCTTGATGTCGTATATTTTTTCCTTGTCACTGATTTTGGCACCTCTGACAATCATGCAGCCGTTTTCTTTTCTCCCTTCTGATATGGGCTGGATAAATTCGTTGCGGAGTCGCTTGAAGTCATCGTGGTCGAAAAACTGGCTAAAGTCAATGGCGGCCATATCCTTCCATTCCTCACCACTCTCAGAAAGTATTGAGAAAAGCCTTTTCTGAACGTTGTATGTGAATATTTGTGTCTTGTTAGAGTATAGCACCAGTCCCAGCTGCTTGTTCAGCTGTTGACCCTGGGCTCTTGTATCCTTGTCGCGGTAATAATATAGCCTGTTTGTGAAAATCATCACAAAGAGACCGATAAGCAGGGCTGCTACTATATATGCTGCTACATGATGGAAATCGGCAAATGTTTCCAAGTTCTCTTTCTGTGCAGACACTGTAAGAGTTACTGCCAGCAGAATCGTTGTCACTAATATCCTTAGACCTTTGTTACAATTCATATAGTCATTAGGTGGTATTATTGGTGCAAAGATATGAAAAAGACTTCAATTAGCCAAATTTTATGCATAAAAAGTGTGAATTGTTTGGCAGATTGACAGAAAATAATTACTTTTGTCAACAGAAAACTTATAACTATCAGATTATGTTAGACGTTAAAGAGACTTTAAAGAAGAGTGAAGAGAGAATGGAGATGGCAGCGATGTTCCTTGAGGATGAGCTGAATCGCATTCGTGCCGGGCGTGCCAATGTTGCCATTCTTGATGGTGTTAGGGTGGCGTCGTATGGAAGTAAGGTGCCCCTGAACCAAGTAGCTAACGTGAGTGTTCCCGATCCTCGCACCATCGCTATTCGTCCTTGGGACAAGAAGCAGATTCGCGACATCGAGAAGGCTATCATGGACAGTGATGTGGGCATCACTCCGGAAAACAATGGTGAGGTTATCCGCCTCAATATCCCTATCCCGACAGAGGAGCGTCGTCGTGATCTTGCAAAGCAGTGTAACAAGATTGCGGAGAAGGCAAAGGTAGAGGTGCGTAATGTGCGTGCTGACATCAAGGAAAAGCTGAAAAAGGCTATCAAGGATGGACTGTCTGAAGATAACGAGAAGGATGCTGAGCTGGAGCTGCAGAAAATACACGATAAGTTTATCAAGAAAATTGATGAGCTTATAGCTGCAAAGAACAAGGAAATAATGACAGTATAACAAAGAGCATTTGATTCCCGCCCTAACTCTTGGGGCGGGAACTTATTTTATATGAAGGGCTTAGTAGTAAAAAATACTGGCAGCTGGTACACTGTCAGAACAGATGATGGACAGCTGATTGACTCAAAGATAAAGGGGAATTTCCGCCTTAAGGGCATCCGTAGCACCAATCCCGTGGCTGTGGGTGACCGTGTGACAATTGTTACTAATCAGGAGGGGACGGCTTTCATTACAGAGATAGATGATCGTCGTAACTATATCATCCGCAAGTCGCAGAACCTCTCCAAGCAGAGCCATATCATTGCAGCAAATGTCGATCAGGCCCTGCTGGTGGTGACTGTGAACCGCCCTCTTACCTCTACAACCTTCATTGACCGTTTCCTGGCATCTGCTGAGGCATATCGTGTGCCAGTAGTTCTTATATTTAATAAGACTGACCTCCTCGATGCCGATGAGGCCAGATACCAGAACGGACTTATTCACCTGTATGAGACCGTTGGCTACGAGTGTCGTGCCATCTCTGCAGAGACAGGGGAGGGGGTTGACGAGCTCCTTCCTATGCTCGAAGGGAAGATCACGCTACTCAGTGGCAATAGTGGGGTGGGCAAGTCAACACTTATTAACCGTCTTGTACCTGGAGCTGACCTGCGCACCTCTGAGATATCCGATGCCCATAATACAGGGCAGCACACTACTACCTTCAGTGAGATGATACCAATAGAAAAGGGATATCTCATCGATACCCCTGGAATTAAAGGCTTTGGCACCTTTGATATGGAACCGGAAGAACTGACCAGCTATTTTAAGGAAATCTTCACTTTCTCGAAAGACTGCCGTTTCTCTAACTGCACTCACACCCACGAGCCGGGATGTGCCGTTCTCAAGGCTCTCGAGGACCATTTTATTGCTCAAAGCCGTTACCAGTCGTACCTTAGCATGCTTGATGATAAGGACGATGGTAAATATCGCGAAGCTTTCTGAACTTACTACTTGTTCTCTGCGTCGATGGCCTTGATCTTCTCGCGAACGAGGTTCATCTCATCCTTCAGCTTCTGAACCTTTCGGTTCATCTCGTCGATGAGGTTGTTGCCCTTCTTTGATGATGCATTGAGGAATCCGAGATTGTTCTCGTAGGTCTGTACCTCCTGCTTGATGGCCTCATACTGGCGGAACAGGCGTGCACGCTCATTGTCAAGAGCATTCTCACCGCGTTCTGCCACCTGCTTGAGGTTCTGCTTGAAGTTGTTAAGGCGCTTCTT
>AUXO018480368.1_pt1 | contig 15940 bp, 31 predicted proteins | sample 768731 | NCBI WGS metagenome assembly AUXO01 (sample SAMN02715735, study PRJNA202380) | gut metagenome | biome: sheep rumen | host: Ovis aries | place: New Zealand: Palmerston North
GCTGTGGGCTGCCGCCGTGGCGACCATGCACCATGCACAGACTCTCTGCCTCGCAGCCTGCTGGAGTTGCTGTCGGGTCGCTGCCGGGTCTCCATCAGAGCCGATGCCTGCTGCCGCATCCCGCTGCTGCACCACGTCTCGCTGATGGGTCTCCCTCATGCCTCACTCTCCTGCCTACACACCTCTCTCACACCTCTCTCACCACTTTCTCATCTGTCTCACACATGCAACTAGCTTGCATCATTAGCATGCATCCTCAGCCTGCATCTTTTTCAATCCAGCTTGCACCATTTTCTACTTAAATCTACTTAAAGTAATACTTGAAGTAAACAACGTAACTAGCTGATTATCTGTAGTTGGTAAAAAATGATAAAATTGAGAGGTAGAAAAGACGGACGAAAGGGGATGAAGAAAGGAAAGGAAAGGAGGGAGGAAGGGGGAGCAAATAAAGAGGTGATAGAGAAAGAAAAGGGATAAAGTATTGAAATAAGAAAAAGGAGGATGAAATGAAAGGCAAATTAATAAAACATGGGGATGGAGGTATATTCGCTATGATAGACTTTTGTTACACAGCGAAGCCCCAGCTAACAAAAGAAAACTCAATAATGGAATTTGATGTAAACACCGATGAATGGTGGATTTACGAAAAACTATAAAATGTTTCGCCTGCAATTCGGCACTAAGGTGCCGTGTAGGCATATAAGGAAATAAAAAAAAGATGAAAGACAAGGAAACAATTGAAAAAACGAACCAAATATTCCTCGAAGAACATGACGTAAAGTGTACAAAATTAGACAACGGTGTCTGGGAGTTGGAGAGTCATACAGACGGTGGTGGTGACCAGCTTGTCTATGTAGATAACCTCACTCGCGATGAGTTAGTTGAATACTTAAAAGATTACAATGTTAACGAAGAGACAAACATTTGGTTTCCTGATGGGCAACCAGGCAAAGGAGTGCCGTTTGATAATTATAAGGACTTGTGGGATGACATTGAGAACTGGAGAAAGTGGTTGCTGAAGATTGCCAAACGAATGCCAGATGGTGAAGAAGTAGACGAAAAAGAAACGAACGCGGTGGACCTGCTTGAAAAAGCCGACTTGGATAAACTGCAAAACGTATTTTTCGAGTATGCCGTTCAAGCCCCATCTTACATCTACGACTTCATCGAGTTGATTGACGAGAACAAGTTGCACGACTTGTATGTCGAGAAACTTAAAGAAATGCTGACGACTGAAGAAATCATCGAAAATTTTCAATAAATAAAAGAACAACGAAAAAACAATACGAGGTTGAGAACATTAATAAATTCATTTAAAAAAAAGGAGGAAAAAAATGTATATAGCAGAATATGAATATGTTGAAATCCAAATGAATATACCGATTCCGGAGCAGGGTCTGAAAGCGTTGACAAACAGTGAGAAAAAAACGCTCGGATGGTTCGAGAACTGGGAGGACGCACATGCATACCTTCGGAAGTTTTACGAAGAGGAAGGTGCACCCTTTAAAATAAAATACAGCTCTGAGTCAATCAGTATCACGGAGTACAAGGAAAAGCCGTGTGAAGGGAAAGTGGTTCTAAGATACGAAGATGAGAGGATGGAAGAAAAGAAATTCATGGTGACAGAACGCCTGACTGTAAAGGACATTACAGAGATTGGAGGCAATAATCCGTTTGACGACATAATGGAAGCAGAGCAATAGTCTCAGTGGAAATATTAAGAAAAAAGGAGAAAAAATGCTAATAATGATTACAAATAAGTGCTTTGAAGACTGCCCACACTGCATGGAGTGCTCCAATCCAAACGGACAGCACATGGATATTGAAACTTTCCGTAGGGCAGTAATGTTCGCGAAGTTTATCGGGAGCAAATTAGTTGGAATAAGTGGAGGGGAACCGACTACGCATCCGGAATTCTTCAATTTCTGTAAGATAGTAGACGAAGAGAAGATGTTATTCGTCATTATGTCTAATGGTACATGGTGCTTAGAAGATTCTTGGAACAAAGACATACCAAAGACGGAAGCAGAAATCAAAAAAATACATGGTTTTAGGTGGTTCGTTATGATGCAAATCTATTCGAATAAGGCATTCTACAAAGACTATGAGGCAATAAGAGCCAAAAAAGACTATTTCGCATCGTATGGTAGGATTACCTTTTGTGATGATGAAATAATAGCCATGAAAGACCTGGGAAGAGCCAAGAAATGTGAATTGGCGCAAAAGATGTGTGAGGAAAGCAAATACTATATGTCGTGTGCCAATAGCGCGTTGGTGGCCAGACAGGTAAAGACACCTGTAGAATATGGCAGAACAATAGAGGACAGCCTATACGAATTTTGCCATCCCATGGTGGATTTTAAGGGCGATGTTCATCTATCAGAATCATGGCATTGCCAGTCTGTCGGCAATGTTGCCAAAGACCCATTTGAAACAATATGGGAAAATATTAAGACATACAAGCCGTGCGGGGGATGCAAAGACTGTGAAAGATTTTTTAGGTCAGACAACCCAGGCGTAGTACATGCAAGAAAGTTTCTTACTAAGTGACAACATTATGAACGATTTAATAACAGAAGAAGCAAGGGAGCAGGCCGAATGCTATTTCTGCCACGAGGATTGTTCCAAATGTCCTCACCATGTACACGATTGGGAAGTTTATTATGGGCATGTACTGGAACTTGGCCCGGACTATTGCGAAATTGGTAAAAGAAAAGATGGATAAATATTATTATCTCCGATATCTTTTTGGAAAGGGATACGCACTGGAATCCGCCGACGTGCAAATTGTAGGCGAAAGTCCAAAAAGATATAAAATAAGGCTACAGAACAGCTGGGTCGGACGGCATCCGCCCGGCAGCGAGCTGTGGGTCTCAAAAGGTAAAGTGGAGGTCGAAAAACCACCTGTCGATCTCTCTGAGCAATGGTGGCAAAATTAGATTGTAAAACAATACAGAGAAACGGCAGCTGGTGCGAATCGGCTGTCGTTTTCTGTTTTAAAATCAAAACAAAATGGAACATATTATGAGTAAAGCTGCCCTAGAGGCATGCACGGAACCCGTGGAAGTCCACGCAGGCTTCTGGAAAATCACCAGTAAGGTATATGACGACTTCTATGCAGTCGGTAGAAATGTTGAAGATGTTATCGACAACTATCAAAGAAAAGTAAAGATAACACTCGCCAAAATGGCCGTTATCAAACGCCGTGAGGAAAACCGCCGAGAATCGGCAGAAAGGAGAAAGAATGTACGATAACAATAAAGAAAAAGGTCTAAAGGGCCTGTTCTTGATTATCATCTTCATTTTGTTCGGAGTAGTCTTAGCAACACTGATAAGATAATGGAAGAACTAGTCAAAGCATACAGAATCACTTCTACCGAGTATATAGCCAATGAGCCGATGGTCTTCCTGCTCAAAGATGGCAGATATTATGGGGATTTGAGTTATCCGATAAGAGACAAATTCCCAGCAGAAGTGTACCATTGGTATGAAGCCCAATGCTCCGATGCCGGAAGGCATTTCAAGGTCGAAGAGGTCCTTCTAATGAAAGAAAATGTTTTGTGGTTAGAACAGGTAACTGAAGAAATAACTAAATATAAATCCTGGATCACCAAAAACATCATTTCTTTGGAGACGGGCCAAAGCAGAGTATATACTTTGCAAACAATCCAAAGAATGTTCATAAAAACACTTCCAAAAACTGAAAATCATGCATAGTAAAATTTATCAGATCGGACTAGAGCCGATGACGATTGAAAGTTATGTTCATCCGGATTTCTTCTATGAGAACAGCAGCGACTTTGCTGACTACATAGGGGACGAAATATACGGAGAAAAACGGGAAAAGGTAGTGAAACACCTTCCGGACTTGTTTCCTGGTGTTCTTGAATATGTTGCAGATAGTACTCTAAAATACAAGAGTGTAGATAACTTTATAAAAAAATGGGTAAAGGAAATCAAAGAACTGACAAAGGATTTGACACCAGAGAATCTTTTGAAAGAATCCCGTAGGCTTCATTTGGTAAAAGTACTCGATAAGACACATTTGTGTCTTGAATCTAGATTCTTTATCGAAAATGATAACGGTTATGCAGGCCCTGCAAGTGACTTGATAGGGTTTCTTTCTAATCAAAAAGAAGGAACTCTTATTTATGTCGGCTCAGTTATTGACTTCCGTTACTAAAAATCAAAAGAAATGGATACGAAAGATTTAATAATGCTCAATCTAGGTATTGGCATAGCAGATACCATTCTCGACAGAATAGTCGAAAAGTTTGATGTTGAACTAGAGGATGCCGATATAGAAGTAGCCATAAGAAGTAATTACTATGAACTCGGGAATGTCGGCAATACGCTTATCAGGTGCCTTTACGAAAAAGTGATTGAAAAAGGTGTTGGGGAATACGGACTTATAAGGAGGCTATTCTCATATTATCTCAATATGTCGGACAGCCATCTTTGCTATAATGGCAAGGAACTTTACGGTATAGAAGATCTCGAAAACTTACAATTTGAAAAGCCAGAAGATGACAACGTTGAAGATAACAACAATACGGCCAACAATGATGAGACAATGCTATATCGGTCTGAAGTTTCAAAACTACCTTTCGACAACATAAGAGACCTTTACAACGATTTAGAAAACTGGAAAGAGAAAACATTAAGAATCGCTGAAAGAATGCCATATTAATAACAATAAAAACAACTAAAAATGACAGAACAAGAAATAATAACCAAGGCTGATGAAATAATGAGTATGTTAGTAAAGAAAGCTTCCGACTATAATGCTCATAATGCCAAATTCCTACATATCGGAGAAAGTTTTTTCTTGGGTGTTGACCCTTTCATTATGATTAACATCAGTGTGTACAATGGGGTTGACAAACTAGAAAAGGGTTCAGTATTTTCCGATTATATACTAATCGCAAGCTTTAAAGAACCTGAAGTAGATAAGGTATTAAAGAAACTAGATGAAGCACTATGAGAAATATAACAAACAATGTTAGGTACAAGTATTCCAGTGATAAGAAACTGGAAGTAGAGGACATTGAAAACAAAGTCAAGGTCACTGTGCCCCAATGGGTTGTTTTAGGTAAGAAAGGGCGTTTTCGCGATGTTAATGGCATTCTCGAAATGCTCCAATATTATTACAGCAAAGACCACGAACCTCATTTCAACATCTGTGCCCAACTACCAACATTGGAAATTGTCTACTTCAATGAGGGTCAGTATCAGATGGACCCTCTCTGTTATAGAGAAGCCTATAATCCACAAATGGTCCGTGAGGCGTACGAGAAAGTAAGGGAAAAATATGTCCGGGCCTGGACTGAAGAAGTAAAACCTTTTCAACAATGAAAGATGACAAAAACGGAACCTCAACTTGCAAAGCAGGTGAAGAAAAATACGAAGTTTACAAATCCGCTTCTGGGAAAAAATTGGTACAATATGATTATCGTCATACAAATGGCATGCTTTTCTCTTGTGTTGGATGGACTTTGGTTGAATGTAGAAAAGCACGTAAGAATTGGCTATTAGACATTGATCCTGATGCAATAGAATAAGTACTCTAATAAAAAACAAATCTTCAAATACATTACAAAAAAAATGAAGAAGTATAAATATGAGTTACAAGCAAAAAAGACAAAAGAGGCTGTAGAATGCGAAGGTGTAATAGAAAATATAAACGAAGCAGTGGAGTTTTGTCGTCGCTTTTATTTCGATGATATAAACATCTTCGAATCTTTTTTCATAGTCTTAATGAAGAATAAGAACATTGTCGGATGGGCTAAAATTTCCCAAGGGGGTGTTGGAAGTACGCTAGTAGATGTGAAAATCATTGCAAAATTTGCAATCGATACATTATGCACTTGTGTCATCCTTTGCCACAATCACCCAAGTGGTGACTTGAAACCATCCGGCCCAGACAAACAATTAACCAAACAAACTAAAGAAGCTCTTGCATTGTTCAATATTCAGGTGATTGATCATATAATTCTAACAGAAACAGATTATATGTCTTTCAAGGAAAATGGATTGATGTAAAACTCAAAAAAATTCGTCAAATTATGGAAGAAATAATCAAAACATATCTCGACAGCAGAGCTGCATCCGACCCTTTGTTTGCTCAAAGGTATGCCAACCCACAAAAGAGCATCGAAGAATGCTGCCGATATATTGTCGGCGAAGCTTACAAGAAAGCTACCCATGTAAGTGGCGTTACCACAGCATTCCTAGAAGATGCTGATGTCTTGTCATTGGCAGTCCACTACTATGATGAAGATAAGATAGAAATCACTGAAGTATCTGGTAATGCCGTCCCTCTTTATAACGGGGCTAAATACGAACCCACAGAAGAGGACAAGGAAAATGCACGAAAGGCAGCTCTGGAACAACTCCAACAACAGGCCTATAACGAACTTCATGGAAAGAAGAAAGTTTTAAAGCCAACAACAGAAAACAACAATCAAACGTCATTATTCGACTAATTTCATGAACAGCACTACATATAATAAAGATAATGAGGTCCAAATGATGTTGGACAGATTCGACCAAGTCTCAACAAAAGACAACACGACAATCATACCACTTTCAACGTCTATTAAATTTATGTGCAAATGCGGGTGCATGAAAGTAGAACATTTTGCTGGACCTTTTTACAAAAAGCATGAAAAATACTTTGTCAAATTATGTGACAATCATAAACTAGACTTTAAACAACCTGATTATGAAAGCAAATAATAGGATTGAGCGTGAATGTATGTCGATTTCACAATCATTATCACCTTTGACCGAAAAGCAAAAGAACTATGCTTTTCAACATTGCTTCAAACACCAGGCAGTATGTATCAGCCAAAAAAACGGTATCTACTTATGTCTGGATTGCGGTCAAAGCTTTCAGGGTTCTAAAAATGCCAAGAGGGTTATCTGTCCTCATTGCCACCAAAAACTTACTACTGATGGCGTTAAAAGACTTTTCTTACAATATCAGACTTTTCAATTGATTACGGTAAAGAATGACTGGCAGATTATACGTACCTTCTTTGTAAAGAAATGGACACGTCAGAATTCTGAGGCTCAATTTTTTATTGAGGAGGGATCACAAAGGTTTATGAAACCCGGTCAGAAAGACGTAGTCATAGCTCGAAATCTAGGTGCGTATGGCTGTGACTTTTTATGGAATACGCCTATGTCCATTAAGCGGAATGTTTATAATCAATTATATGACATATGGGCCACAGTTATATACCCTTACAAACGTTTTCTACCTTTTGTCAAAAGAAATGGCTATTGCCAATGGTTAAGTCGAAACATCAAATTTTCTTCTGTCTTTCATCTTCTTCAAAGTCCACATTACGAAACATTAGCCAAGTGCCAAAGATTTGATATTTGGGAAAACGTATATCGTGAGTATATTGAAGAGGACTATTGGTTCCAAATCAAGATGATTATGCGAAATAATTATTATCCTGATTTAAACCTTTGGATTGATACTCTCCGAATGGGAAAAAACTTGGGTTTCGACATCCGTTCTCCTAAATATGTCATGCCGACAGAACTACAGCATTGGCATGATTCTTTAGTTCGTAAGCAAAATAAAAAGAATCGATTAGAAGAAATACGCAAACATAATGAGGAAGATATGTTGTATCAGGAAAAATATAAGGCATATCTATCCAAAATCATTATTGCTGGTGACATCGTTATCCGTCCACTGCAGAATTATGCTGAATTTTTCGACGAAGGCGAAACCATGCATCATTGTGTGGCTAGTTACTTCAATGAGAAAAAAAGCCTAATCCTGACAGCCAGATGCCATGGCAGCCGTGTGGCCACTATCGAATTCTCACTAGAAGATTTCGAAGTAAAACAATGTCGTTCTTTCTGTAATGACATACCCAAACAGTACGACCTTTTGGTCAAGGCTGTAAACGACAACAGAAACTTATTCAGAAACACAATTTAATCTCAAAAAAAACATCATGGAAAATTTAGAATTTTTGGACTTCAAAGTCCCTCAGAACAAGGTTCAAGACATCACTATCGAACAGCTCCGCGACACCCACATCGAATATGATTATATGGGCCGGCCCATGAAACAAATTCGGCACTGCGAACTCTTTGACAATATTATCAACGAGGTAAAAACTGTAGGTTATAATCCTCAGGTCATGGACTTGTTCATCGCTAACAGCGGCGACCGTGCTACTCCTGGCATTAGCTTTTATCCAGAGGTCGGCGAACGCTATGGCCAATTGGCTTGTAAAGCTTATGTCGTCCGCAGAGCTTTCCTCAACCTTAACCTCACCGATTTCGACACCGATGAGTTTACCACCAACATCGCTGTTTCCTATCACCAGGGCGGCATACAGGTCGGTTTTGGTCAGAACGTCAAAATCTGCCACAATCAATGCATGCTCAATGCCGACCAATATGTAGCCACTTATGGCGATAAAAAATACAGCAAAGGCCTCCCCATTGAGAAAGTGATGGAGGTAATTCGTCAATGGCTTGTCAACGCTCGCGAAAAGGTGCAGTCTGAACGCGACTGTATCAAGCGAATGCAAGAAATGGAAGTCCCCATGCCAGTATTTACCTATCTTATTGGCGAACTTCAAATCCTAAGGGTAAGAGTTGATAGCCGTAATTCAAAGATAAAGGAAAAAGGCATATACTATCCTCTTTCCCAAACCCAGATCAACACTTTTACCGAAAGGTGTCTCGACTTCTATCACGACCACAATAGGGTTTCTGTCTGGGACCTCTACAATTGTGCCACTTATGAGTACAGCGACCACTCTATGGACATTCCTAAGATTCTCCCTCAGAACATCGAAATGGTGGAATTTCTCGACAAATACTTCCATTTCCGCACACCTGGTGAACCCTCTGCACTTCCATTTGCTCAAGTCCAAGAGTTGCATCAGCGCGAATTGGTCTATACTCCTTTTGAAGAAGTAAGTTAATTCATAGTTTTCCATTTTGTTTCAATGGGGAGCTGGAAACGGCTCCCCTTTTTAATCTAGTAATTATGTTTTTACGTATTTTAAAAGGTCATGTTGCTGTCACAAAAGCCAAAAAAGACTCTTATTTTGATGAAACTGTTCGTTATTATTTGAAAGCAGTTTTTCTTGGCAATGCATTAGTCATGGAATATGGCGACAAAATTGTTGGAATAGCCAAACTCCATGAAGAAACAGAAAAATACAAAGACTATGATGTCGTAGTAGCCCAACGCTGTATTCCTGGCCATGAGAGAGTTGTTCGCAGCATCAAAGACATGATTGGAAAAAGCAACAAGTTTTCATTCACTCCTACAAACAAACGTAGAAAATATTATGTTGAATTAGTTGATACCGATATTCTACCGATAAAAGCAGAATTGGTATTTTCAAAAATCTAGTTTTATGCCACCAAAAGAAAGAAAAGTCATAGCTATGCGCCATTCTACTTCTGCTCCGGAAGAATGTGTTCTTATCAAAGAAGAAGATGCCAATCATTGTGCCGTCCGATTTAATGATGGCATCGAATGCACTGCAGTTTATAATTGTTTTACCGGCTACTACTATGCCGATGATAAATACGGACTCTTAAATAAATAACAATGTTCAATATCAGTTTTTCAGACCCTAAAGAATTCAACGAATTTATTAAACAATGTTGTGTCATACCTAATAGAGAACCTAGGAACACAATCGTCGAAGTAACTCCTGCTCCCAAAAAAGAGCCAAAGACAGTAAAACAGATGTCAACTTCCAGAACACTCAGCGAACGCGAAAGAGATGCTGCTAAAATCCATTGGGAACAGGTCCTAAGGAGGTTTCAATGGGAGAAGGGTACTAACAGCGAATCGTATCTGGCATCTCAAACAAAAGAATGGCTACCTATTGCTCACAAATGGTATGCCTCTCTTTCTGACAAAGAAAAGTACGCTATTATGCGCGGTCCAGATGTTTCAACCTATAGCCAATGCGATGCAGCTTGGGATAGGTTGTCCGATTACGAAAAGGCTAGCCTTTGCCATCGGGCACACAAGTTTCCCACTTTTTTCGGCAAAATCAAAGAGGAATTTCTGTCAGTAGTAAACTAACAGGATTAACATATTATTAACACAAAAGTTTATCAAAATGTACAATAAATGTTCATTTTTATCGTTATCTTATCAGATTATGTTTAGAAATGAAGAAGGAATTAATAGATTACAGAAAAACTGTTCTCGAAAATTACGAGAACTTGCGGTTGGGCAAATCTAACTGTATCCCGTTCTCTTTCGAGAAACTCAGAAGTTATTATCCCGGCCATGACCGTGGTATGCTGCTGGGGGTTACTGGGTCCGCCAAAAGCGGTAAGACTTCTATCGTTTCTAATCTCTTCTTTTATTCTACCATGGATTATTTGTATAAGCATAACAATGCTTTCCCATGCCATTTTCTATGGTTTTCTCTAGAAGAGCCTATCCGCAAATTCTACGCTCGGCTTGATTCTTATCTCTTGAATAAGTACTACAATATTCGGATCGACTACAATACTCTCTTGAGCAAGCTGCCCGAGAAAAAAATGCCACAGAATGTACTTGACATCTGGCTCTCCGATGAGTATAAATCATTGGTAAGCTTTTACACTACCAACGTCACTGTTGTCAAGAATAGGAAATATGCCGAGGATATACTGATGGAGATAGACCGTTTTGCGGCTCAGTTAGGCACAGTGTCTAAACAGCCCAATATGTCTTCCAATGGCCTTAGGCAAAAGATAGTCAACTACAAAAGCAATTTCCCAGATGGTTATTTCTTTGTGGTAATTGACAATCTTACCAACCTCCAGGCTACTCGTGAAGAGCATATCAAATATCAGGCCATAGAACATCTATGTTCCGAGTTGGTTAGTCTCAAAGACCTTTACAATTTTTGTTTTGTCGTAATCATTCAGCAAAATAAAAAGGAAACGGGTTCTTTAAAGGCTTTTCTCAACGACAATATTCTTTCAAACGCTGCCGGCATTCGCGATTATCCTTCATTGGAGCAGGATTGTACCGACCTTTGGGCTATTACCAATCCTGGCGAATTTCAGCAACTCCGCGAATTCCCTTCTTCGGGTGGATATGACTTGGAGGCTTTCAAACGAAATTATTTCCGTGTCCTCCAATTCGTGGTTTCCCGCAATGGCGAACCCTCGCCACCTATCCCACTTTTCTTCGACGGTGCCACTTCTCAAATCGAAATGTTGCCACCGCCTGACGATTATCTCAAACTCAAAAATTATTACAACAAAATTAATAACTTCTAAAAACAAAAATTATGCCTTTAGTAAAAAAAGAAGAACCCATGCCAATTCTTCCTGTGATTGTTTTATTGTATGGAATGCCTGGTTCGGGCAAAACCTCAGTGGCCACCACGGCCAAAAACCCTGTCATTATCGACACCGATCGTGGTTCCCAACGTGCCGTTCAACGCGTCGATACCTTGTATGCTAACAATTGGGAAGATATCATTGGCGAATATAACAACGGCACTTTGAATGCCTATAAGACCATAGTGATTGATACAGCGAAAGGGATGCTCGACGATTTTATCCAAGATTTCGTCGAACGTAAGGACGAACGTCTCAAAAAGAATTCGCTCAAACGTTTTGGAGAAATGGGCGATGTATTCAAGGATTTCGTCTCTAAACTTCAGAGCCGTGGCTGCGACTTGGTGTTTATCTGCCATGACAAGGAAGAAAAGGATGGTGACATTACTACCCATTCTCCGGACTGCACTGGACAGTCCAAACAATTGCTGGTCCGCAAAGCCGATCAGGTAGGCTATGTCGGCTACGATGCGAATGGCAAAAGAACCATAAACTTTGGCCCTCGCTATAATTTCATCTCTAAAGATGTGGCCGAACTTGGCATTGTGCCTGTGCCGGAGTTTGGCACTGCTGAGTACTCCAATTTCATGGAGCAGTTGATTAACTCTGTCAAAGAGAAAATCGCCAGCCGCGACCAAAACCAGAAAGCGCTCCTAGACAAACTATCAGAATTGCGCCAGTTCCTCGCCAAGGCCGACAGCGAACCCGAAATTGAGACACTTTTAGACAGCTGTAAGGAGTTGCCAACGATTCAGAAAATTCCTTTCTTTGAGGAGGTCAAGAACGAACTAGCCAAAAAAGGCTGGACTTACGACAGCAACACCAAGAAGTTTACTAAAACTGCTGCATGATGAAACCCAAGATCAATGTGACGCAACTTGAACAATTCCGCCGGTACATGTCCGGTCATTATGACTATATGACTAAAGAGGACATGATTGAGACCATGACGGGAGAGTTTCAAGGCAATACTAAGACACGCATTGGTTCCGCTCTCCACCTTATCGTGGAGAGTGGAGCCGATGATTTAGAGGTTGTCGGTAAAGGAACCCGTACTTATACCTACTATGGCAAACCTGTTACAGAACTTCTGCCAGGAGGCTATGTTGTGACTATTGATGAGTATAATGTCATCTTTGACCCCAAACAGGTTGAGACGATTTTATCCTACAGAAAGGAACATAGTCAGGTCTTTCATGAGGTCAAAACAAGTGTCGACTATGGCAATGCTATCCTTACCGGTATGGCTGACATTATCGAAGGCATGGAAATACGCGATATGAAAACAAAGTTTTCTACCCCCAACGATTCTGATTATATAGATTCAGTCCAATGGATGGCATATCTCGATATGTTCGGTGCCAATCGGTTTTCTTTCGACCTTTTTGAATTTGTCGGATATGATGAAGCCAAACACGGCTATGATGTCCGTAATTTGGAACTCTGTATTAGAGAGCCTATAGTGCTCTACCCTTTCAAAAATATGCACCAAAATATAATCAACCTGCTAGATGAACTGTTGGATTGGTGCAGAAATAACAATATTGAATTAAAACAAATAGAATTATGATTGGCCAAGTACAAAAACAAGAAAAACCCCAATACGACAGGGTCCTTTACATCGGCACTGCAGTCTGCCATGTTGCCGGTGTCAACGTCGATGATGCTATGTTTGAGTCTATCATGGGCTACAAAAGGAAAGAGACATTTTCACCATTAGTTTCTTACCAAGATGATAGTGGCAAGTCTTTCCTCGGTGCCCAATTCGAAGTAATATTCAAAACTGTGCCTTCGCTGAACAACAATATTAGCACTACTTTTATCAAAAGGTTCATTGTCTTCAATTACAAGAACACTTCCAAAACAGGTAAAGTTCAGGCTATTGATCGTTTCGGCAGAGACTGTTGGATTACTCCTCAGGAATTGATGCAAACATCCCAACCTCTAATCGGTTTAAAAAGGGATGGTAGTAAATTCCTCCGTCAAATCGAGGCTGCTTCAATGCGACAAGCCTATCGTGGCGAAGCCCAACTAATGCAATTCTTGTCAGCCTTGCTTTTCAACGAAGATGTCAGCAAATTTGAAAAACAAGACGACCGGCATGTATATGTCGGCGAAAGAGAAGACAAAGAGAAATACTTTTGTCGTGTCGACAATATCGAAAAATTCTTCAATGGCCAACTCAACGAGGTCTTAGCACCTATTGCAATGGCTAAAGAGAATATGGTAAAAATCTGCGTCGGCATTCAGGAATACGACGGCAAATTCTATCAACGTGTCCATGACTGTATTCTCAGACCTTATGAAAACACCAAAAAGCTAGAGCGTGCACTTATGGATGGTGCTAAGTATGACAACGCAAAATATGAGACTAAATCACTCCATGTTTATCAAAGAGACAACTCGAATACTGATACTGAAGCCATAGCCTCAACAGCTACGGCAAATGTACAAGCAACGTTGACAGAAAATGATTTACCATTTTAATTGAATTTTAGGGCGGCCTTATAAACTTACCTTCTTCTAAACATAAAAACTTGGCCGCCCTTTATTTTTTAATATTAATTGATTATGTGCAATATAACTAAGAAAGAATTCCTTGAAACTGCTCCAGAGGTTCTAAAAGAGGCTGGAGTCAAAGACGACAAAGTCATCAATGCTTTAATGATGCTGACTTTAAAATTAGAATATAATAATCACATGCCAAATAAATTACAAGAACTATAAAATAAAAAGATCATGTTTTTAGAAGACAAATTAAATAACGTATTAGAGCGACACAAAGAAATTAAAGAAAAATTTGGAGTCGATGCAGGTAGTGATGATGACCTACTTAATGCTATGATTGACCATATAGCAGAACGTTTAACAACCAATATGTCAACTGACAACGCTTTACAGTTAGTTAGGCAAACAGACAATGTTTGGCGTTCTTTTGCCAATAAAAACAACTTAAACCCAGATTTCTTCCGCAACGGATACATCATTCGTCGGTGTGCGAAGATGCCTGGTGCCAACGGGTACTTCAAAATAACTAAAGAAGAAATAAAAAAATATGGTCAAAATTGACATAAAAGACCTGCGTATTGATAACTTGGTTTACTCCTCATTTACCAAAACTCCATGCAAAGTAACTGGAATAATATTGGATGAGAGCGGATATGGTGTTTGTAAGGTTACTGGAGTGAATGGGTATAAGGACGTTGAATCTTTGTCACCTATTCCCCTCACCAAAGAAATCTTGGAAAAAAACTTCAAATATTCTGTTTGTAACGAATATGATTATTACGAATTAGGTGAAGAGTTTTGCTTGAGAGTTATAGACTCCGAGTTCTTTTTATGCTATTGGGAAGATATTGAGTATTCAATCTATCAATGCCCTAAGTGCATTTATAGCATTGATAGTGTACACCAACTCCAAAACCTCCTCCGAGAATTGGGAATTGAAAAAGAAATAACAATCTAAAACGATAAGATTATGAAACTGATAGACAAAGCCGCTGTTATTGCGGAGGTTGATAAATTAACCAACTCGTTGCTAAAGAGTTGTAATCCAAATCCACTTGGGACAATGATAGAATGTTTGTCCGATGCTGAAATCGAGGCTTTATCCATTGTGAAAGATTCAATCGAAGGTATCAATACGAAAGAGGTGGACTTGGAAAATGAAATAACAGATTATATTAACAGATATTATCACATCAGATTTGACGAAACCCTCGAAAGAGGGAACGACCCTCTTACAACAAAAGATTTTGAAGAAATTGCTAAATATTTCTTCGAACTTGGCTTAAAACAATCATCAGATGAAGTTAAAATTGGTGAGTCTCAAATCTATCTTAACGATGATGGTGGAGAACCGCCTTATGATGGTAAGCAGTGGCTTGACCTCAGTTGCACGGAATATGAAATTCCATCAGACAAGTTCCAAGACGGTGACAAAATCGAGATTGTCATTCGTAAAATTAAGAAAGGAAAATGACCATGGAATACAAAGTAAATGATGTATTTAAGTTCAGATTTAATGAATCGTATATCGAAAATCATTCCGCAATTAGTCCTTACCATTGTTTTGACGGACAATTAATAGTTAAAGACAAAGGCGATGGAACTTTATTGTTTTATGATACTTATTATAGCACATCCAAATATTTCACATTCGAAGAGTTAAATAAGATTGGGACTTTCGAATTTGTCTGTAATTTGGACGATGTTGTTGATTGCTCTGAGTCAGATAGAAGGTACTACAAAGACGAAGATATTATCGACTTGTCTTATCAACATGGCTGTTGCAAATGGTTTGTGAAAAAGAAAACAGCAAAACGTTCAAGGGAAGTTATGCTTAAATATATTGCTAATGCAATAGCCGAAGATAATAGAGAAATAAAAAATCTGAAGGACAACATTGAAAGATATAAAGAGAAAGAGTCTCTTATCAATGACCCAAATACCAATTTGGAGGAAATTTATATTCCAATAAAATAAACATATAAAAAGAAGAATAACTATGTATCACTATACAACTATAGAACAAAGTAAGAAATTAGTAGAGTTAGGATTGAATCCTGATACTGCTGATATGTATTATTTTTGT
>AUXO013343207.1_pt1 | contig 15936 bp, 10 predicted proteins | sample 768731 | NCBI WGS metagenome assembly AUXO01 (sample SAMN02715735, study PRJNA202380) | gut metagenome | biome: sheep rumen | host: Ovis aries | place: New Zealand: Palmerston North
ATGCGAAACGGGAAATTCGAGCTGGATCTGGTTTTGCGCAATAATATCACGACCAAGGAGCATCCGCTCGGCGTCTATCATCCGCACGCGGAGCTGCATCACATCAAGAAAGAAAATATCGGCTTAATCGAAGTCATGGGTCTGGCGGTTCTTCCGGCGCGGCTCAAAACCGAGCTTGCCGCTGTGGCGGAGGCGTTGGTCTCCGGTGCGGATTTGACCGCGGACGAACGCACGGCACCGCATGCCGATTGGGCAAACAAGCTGAAAACGCGATATACCTTTACCGAACAAAACGCCATGGACATCCTGCAAAAGGAAGTTGGCATTGTGTTCTCTCAGGTATTGGAGCACGCAGGCGTGTTCAAACGCACAGAAACCGGCAAACAGGCATTTTTGCGGTTTGCGCAGTCTGTAGGTGACAGCAGATGACAATAAGAGACAACATGTGCGATTCATTTTGCGAATTTCCCACAGCCGATTCTTCGATGCGGTGAAACGTATGACCACATCACAGCATTTCAATTGGGAATAAAATAATCATAGATGAGGAGAATTAGATGAAAAGATATGCATATGGCGTCGATTTAGGAGGAACGACGATAAAAATTGGTTTGTTTTACACATCTGGAGAGCAGGTATCACGATGGGAAATTCCAACCAGAAGTAAAAATCATGGCAAACAGTTATTGCCGGATATCGCGAGGGCGATTCAAAGTAATATGCAGGTATACGGTCTCCAACCGCAGATGATTGAAGGCATTGGATTGGGCGTTCCAGGTGCGGTAGAGGATGCGAGTTATGTAGCACCTTGTGTAAATCTTGACGGATGGGGAAATTTAAATGCCGCAAAAGAGTTATCTAAGCTGTGTCAGTTGCCAACTATTGTCTTGAATGATGCAAATGCCGCCGCATTGGGAGAAATGAGCCATGGCGGCGGCAAAGGCTACAATAACATTGTGTTTGTCACACTAGGAACTGGTGTCGGCGGTGGCATTATCATAGATGGAAAATTAGTTGCAGGAACGCACGGAGCAGGAGGAGAAATTGGACACATTAAAGTCAGTGAATCGAACGATCGAACGTGTGGATGTGGAAGTTCTGGATGTTTGGAACAATATGCTTCAGCGACTGGGCTGGTATATCAAGCACAAAAATTGCTGAGCAGCGATGATTACACGACGATACTTCGAGATAATCCAAATCTGACGAGTAAATTCATCTTTGATTGTGCCAAGCAGGGAGATGCGGTTGCATGTGAGTTGGTTCATGATATGACAACGATGTTAGGAAAGGCACTATCGACAGTATCGTGCGTCTGTGATCCGGAGATCTTTGTCATTGGCGGTGGCGTTTCGCGTGCGGGAGATATTATCATTGATGGAACCCGCAAAGCTTTTCGACAATATGCTTTCCCGGCAGCACGAGATACGCGTTTTGCATTGGCAACGCTAGGAAATGATGCTGGCATGTATGGTGCGATGCATATGGCAGTTTACGGTAAGAAATAGACAGTTATATACTGTTTATGATAGAGAGATTTCGCATGAACACATGGTGTAGATGTGTTTGCAACAGAAAAAAGGAGGTAGGAAAATGATTGTTCCGAGACATTATGAGAATTTGCATGTTTTGCATGAGAACACCATGCCAAATCGTGCATATTATATTCCGGCATCGGAGCGAATGGACAACCTTGTGACGGAGCGGACAAAGTCTGACCGCATGCATCTGCTGAATGGGAATTGGACATTCCGATATTACAGCAGCATTCATGACTTGCAAGAGCCGTTTTTCGCTTGTGATTCTGCACTGGAGGGCTTTGGAAGTATTCCAGTGCCGAGTGTTTGGCAGAATCACGGATATGACCATCAGCAATACACTAACATCCGTTATCCGTTCCCATTAGATCCGCCATATGTTCCAGAGGAAAACCCGTGCGGTGCGTATGTACATACCTTTCAGTATCATAAGAACCTTACAGCACCGAAGACGTTTTTGAATTTTGAAGGTGTCGATTCTTGCTTTTATGTATGGCTGAATGGCGTTTATGTTGGATACAGCCAAGTATCTCATTCGACCAGCGAATTTGATGTCACGGCTTTTCTAACGGAAGGTGAAAATAAACTAGCGGTTTTGGTTCTTAAGTGGTGTGATGGAAGTTATCTGGAAGATCAAGATAAGTTCCGTATGAGTGGTATCTTCCGTGACGTATATTTGCTGGATCGTCCACAAAACTGTATTTTTGACTATTTTGTAACGACAGAAATACAGCAGGATGCAGCGGATCTTCGTATTCGTCTCAACTATTTAGAATACGCTGTACCGACCCATGCGAAACTGTACGATGAGCACGGTGTGCTGATTGGCAAGGCAGACGCGGAAGAAAAAAAGGATGGAGACTATACGCATGAGATATGCATTCATATAGAGCATCCGGTGCTGTGGAATCCGGAAGATCCGCATCTGTATTCTCTGATTTTGACGACAGAAAACGAAGTCATTACAGACCGCGTCGGAGTTCGTGAAATTCATGTAGAAGGTACAGTTATTTACGTCAATGGAAAACAGATTAAATTCCGCGGCGTGAATCGACATGATTCCGATCCTGTTACAGGTTTTACGATCAGCTTAGCACAGATGAAAAAGGATCTGTACTTAATCAAGCAGCATAACTTTAATGCAATCCGGACCAGCCATTATCCGAATGCGCCGCAATTCTACCAGTTATGCGATGAATATGGATTTTTTGTTGTGGATGAAGCGGATCATGAAAGCCATGGTGCTTCTCAAATCTATTGTGAACATAATGATGTTTGGGATGAGCATATTGCCGTTTGGAACGAACCATTTGCTGACAATGTCGAATGGTTAGAACCGACAATGGATCGTACCGAGCGTTGCGTCGTGCGAGATAAAAATCGTCCGTGTGTTGTTATTTGGTCGATGGGCAACGAGAGTGCCTATGGCTGCACATTCGAAAAGGCTTTGGAATGGACAAAGAAGTTCGATCCAACTCGCCTGACGCATTATGAAAGTTCATGCTACTACAACCGAAAAAAGAAGTATGATTTTTCCAATATTGACATGTACAGCATGATGTATCGCACCATTGAGACTGCAATGGAAGATATGAGGGACGTTCCGGACAAGCCGTATTTACTTGTAGAATACAGCCATGCGATGGGCAACGGTCCTGGAGATTTGGAAGATTACTTCCGCTTTTTCCAAGCAGTGGATCAGTCGTGCGGCGGCTTTGTTTGGGAATGGTGTGATCATGCAATTTATAAAGGCACTGCTGAAAACGGAAAGGCAATGTACTGGTATGGTGGAGATCATGGAGAATATCCGCACGACAGTAATTTCTGTTTAGATGGTCTGGTATTTCCGGATAGAACGCCGGGAACCGGTGTTCTTGAATATAAGAATGTCTATCGGCCGGCTCGCATTTCATCGTATGATGCACAGAACGGTAAGGCAAGGATCTATAACTACATGGATTTTGTCGATCTAAAGGATTATTGTACTGCAACATATCACGTAACCTGCGATGGAAAAACGATAGATTCAGGAACCGTAAAGCTACCGTCCACTCTACCGAGAACAGAGTCGGAATTTTATCTTCCGATTGAAATTCCACAGAACGGTCGCTGCTTTCTGAAGGTTATGTATCAATTAAAGCACGGAACAGAAATTCGTCCACAAGGCTTTGCGCTTGGTTTTGATGAAATCCCCCTGCCAAATCAAAAGGGACAGAATCAGTTGAGTGCGGAATTATGGGCAACGCACGGTGCTCCTTCAGAAGAAATACCAACGGTTGGAGAGTCGGAGCGCTATCTGACAGTTCTGACGAAATCGTATACTTACGTATACAATAAGCTTACCGGAGTATTCCAGTCTATGGTATATCATGGAAGAGAATTGTTAGTGCATCCGATGAATGTCAACATCTGGCGAGCTCCGACAGATAACGATAAGAAAATCAAGCTGGAATGGTTGGATGCACAGTATGACCGCTGCATGACTCGGGGATATACAACTACATATCAAGTGACAAACAGCGGCGTGCAGATTCACACAATGATGTCTATGCTTGCTCCGTCTGTACAGCGATTTATGGACATTGATACTGCATGGACAATTGCAAATGATGGCGCGGTTACTGTCAGCATGAAAGTTAAGAGAGATATGAATTATCCGGAACTGCCTCGGTTTGGTATTCGCTTGTTTTTGCCAAAAGAGATGGATCAGATCACTTACTGTGGCATTGGCCCGATGGAAAGTTACTGCGACAAGCGAATTGCCGGAAGCTATGGTGTATATCACGATACTGTAGCAGAGATGCATGAAGATTATATCCGTCCACAGGAAAATGGAAGCCATTGCGGATGTGACTATGTTGTTGTAGCAGATGACACAATGATGCTGACAGCTGTGAGCACAAAATCGTTCTCATTCAATGCATCGATTTATACGCAGGAAGAAATGACGGAAAAGAACCACAATTACGAACTCGTTCCGTGTGGAAGTACTGTTTTTTGTCTGGATTATGCACAGGCAGGTATCGGTTCTCAGAGCTGTGGTCCAAAATTGATGGAACAATACCGTCTGGATGATGAAGCTTTTACGTTTGAGATGAAGCTGATGCCGGAAATGAGATAGGAGAGAAACAAGAGATATGGAGAAAAAATACTTAAAGTGGTATAACAAGATAGGTTACGGCTCCGGTGATATTGCCGGTTCCGGTGTATATAATTTCTTGGCAGCGTTTGTCATGCTGTATTTAACTACGACTATCGGATTAAATGCAGGCGTGATTGGCACATTGATGATGCTATCCAAATTATGCGATGGCGTATCAGACATCTTTTTCGGTGCGATGATCGACAAAACGCGGTCAAAACTAGGTCGTGCTCGTCCGTGGATGCTATATGGCTTCATTGGCTGTGCAATCACCCTATCCCTGATCTTTGCAATCCCGACAAGTTGGGGAAAAACCGCGCAGTATGCCTACTTCTTTATCACATATACCCTTCTCAACGCTGTATTTTATACAGCTAACAATGTGGCATATGGCACCCTGACTGCATTGATTACAAAGAACGGACATGAGCGCGTGCAAATGGGTTCGATTCGTTTCATGTTCTCGTATGGAACTGGTATGGTTGTACAGGCAGTTACCATCGGAGCTGTAACCTTCTTTGGCGGCGGAGCAGCAGGTTGGAGAACAGTCGCAATTATCTATTCCATTATCGGACTGATCTCCAATACGATTTCCTGCTTCTCCGTCAAAGAACTTCCCGATGAGGAATTAGATGATGAAGATACCATGATGACGGAGAACGGAAAGGTAAAATACAGCCTTATAGATGCTGCCAAAATGTTGCTCAAAAATAAGTATTATATTATGATCTGCAGCATCTATATATTCCAGCAGATTTATAGTGCAATGATTAACGTTGGCGTTTTCTTTATGACGTATGTACTGGGAGATGAAGAACTTCTGGGCACGTTCGCTGTAGCGATTAATGTTCCGATGATTATTGGTTTGCTCGTCACGCCGTTTTTAGTCAAAAAACTCCATGGCATGTATAAACTGAATTTGGTCGGATATATTCTTGGTACAATATGCCGAGGTCTGGTTATCGTCGGCGCCATGATCGGCAGTATTCCAATGATGTTAGTTTGCTCCGCACTGGCTTCGTTTGCAATCAGCCCTCTGCAGGGAGATTTGACAGCGCTGATTGCAGCATCGTCTGAATATACATATCTGACACAAAATAAGCGAATTGATGGTACGATGTTCTCTTGCTCGTCATTTGGCACAAAGCTTGGCGGCGGTATTGGCACCGCACTTTCTGGTTGGCTGTTGGCAGCAAGCGGATTTATCAATGATGCAGCGGTGCAGTCCGCTGGTTGTGTTCGAATGATTTCTATTATGTATCTGGTTATTCCAACTGTTATAAATCTGGTTATTGCTCTTGTTTTGTCTCGCTTAAAAGTTGAACAAGTAAATGCTAAATTGGTAAGCGAAAAAGAGTGAGGTTGATATAACTCTTGTATTTTCAGTATGGTTCTGTGTAAACACAAAAAACAAATTTACTGGAATAAACGACACGACTCACAGATGCACAGAACATGCGGATAATAAATAATAATAGCTCTCGCCGTTAGAATTTCTAACGTGTGGGAGCTATTATTATTGGCGCCGAAAAGGCATGATAAAAACCACTCGTTGAACGAGTGGTTGATAAAAAATCTTAATATCCCGCTGTTCATGTCAGATCAGGCGGATCGATTGATTGGGTTGGCATTGGAAAAGAGGAAGCACTGATGTATATGGCTAAACTATATTAACCTAAATTGAAAAAACATTGAGGCGAATGAAATGAATCAATATAACGAATGTTTGTGTAACAACAACTGCATAAATCAACGGTAAAATGGCGTAATTTAACGGCAATATCGAGATTTTGTAGTTTTTCAGAATTGAAAAAACATTTCAAGCAGAAATAGTCTTTGTTAAATGCAAGGACTATTTTTTTGCTTGAAAATTCTAATGAATACATGAATCGAAACAAAGTAGAGATACTATCAATTGAAATTTACAAATTATATGTTGGTTTTTCGCTGTCAGTAAAAACCGAAGAAATCCGTTCATTTTGGCTGTATTTCCGGAAGACCCTATCTCTAACTGAACAAAATTTTTATTTTGTTCAGTTAATAAACTTATCCTTTCGAGGCTAAATTACTGACCGGTTTGGGCTTTTGTGCCGGATTTATGATGTGTTGTATTATTGCGCAGTTTTTAGCTCAGAGTCTATCGGTATTTTATTTATCGTTCACTTCTCGTATTTCCCGTAGGCTTATATCTGCAATCTACGATTCAAGGACGGCTGGATGTGCGGCTGTGAATCCGACTCAGCTGAGTCGGATCTGGAGTTCGCCGATACATGATTTTCGTATTTTTAAATTAGTCTGCCAAAAATCACGTCTTGACATCTGCGTCTATGGCATTTGAATCTCCGGTTCGTCAATTTCCGCCATTTCCACAACCGCCTTGTACGATTTTTGCCATACAACTGGATGCTGCCCTAAAATATACATAAAAATGTTCCAGCTCTGTACAGCCTCATAATAAATCTCCACACTTTTTTGTTACTTTTTAACTATATTTTGATATAAATATAACATATCCATTCTTCATATTTTACTATCGTATGTTCCAGTATATATATTTTTTTACGAACGTGCACAATATACGTTATATCTACGGAAAAATTTTTGTCAGATTTTCGTTTTCTTTTATCCTTTACGCGAAATATTTAATAGCTTCCTAAGTGATTTTGGCAATTTTGTTACGGTTCAAATCATACAAGTAGCTTGCGTTCACGCGCACGCGGTGATATAATAAACAAAATATAAATTCACAGTGTTTTTCATCCCTGTAAAAAACACGCGTGCAATGGGAGGGAATAATTATGGAAAAGTCTGATGTAACCAGCATGAGAAATTCCAAAAGTCATGAAGGCGGTATAGCAGAACTGCTAAATTTTAAGCAGAAAAACAAGGATATGAACGAGTTTATCAAAGTACCTATGTCGGAAAAATTGGCATATTGCTTTGGTGATCCGGCACTGACGCTCATATATACAATCACCACTACCCTTCTCACCTACTTTTACACGAACGTTGTAGGTATTTCCGTCGGTGCGGTTGGTATGATTTTGCTGCTGTCGCGTGTTTTTGATGGATTCTCCGATGTCCTGATGGGTACGATTATTGATCGCACGCACTCCAAATATGGCAAGGCTCGTATCTGGATTTTGAGATTGGCAATACCGTACGCAGCAGCAGCTGTTCTCCTGTTTACCATGCCGCCGTTTGGCAACACGGGCAAGGTTATCTATGCATTTTTGACATACAATCTGATGAACACCGTTGTATACACGGCAATCAGCCAGCCATTTCATTCGCTGGGATCGCTGATGAGCCGGGACCGCACAGAGCGGGACACCATTTGCAATATCCGTATGCTGCTTTCTATCACGGCAAGCATGATTGTAACGGCATTTACATTGCCGCTTATCAATAAAGTTGCCGACATGACACATAATCCGCAGATTGCTTGGGTTATTGTAACCGCTGCATATGCGCTGTGTTCGGTATTTATCCTGCTCAACACGTATACAACTTGTACGGAACGTGTCAAGTCGGATGAAGTACAGAAAGAAGATATTCCGTTCAAAATCGCATTCAAAGCTACCGTTACAAATAAGTATTTCCTGATTGCGCTGGGTCTGATGCTGTTCTACACGGCATATCAGATTATCATTGGTACGGACCTGACATATTATTGCCAGTATGTTCTTGGCAATGTAAACTTGGTTATGCCGCTGTCCGCTGCTGAAAAGATTTGCACGATTGTCGGCATTGCCCTTCTGCCGAAGCTGCTGCCGAAATACGGCAAGCGCAACTTGATTTGTGCCGGCTGTCTGCTGGGCATCGCCGGTCAGCTGCTGTTCCTTGCAAATATTACCAGCGTACCGCTCGGTGTTGTGACCTGTATGATGCGCGGATTTGGTATTGCACCGTTCTATGGCGTACAGTATTCGCTGCCGAGTGACGCAATTGAGTATGGTCACTGGAAAAACGGCATCCGTGTAGAGGGCTTGATGTTCTCGTCTATGAGCATGGGTCAAAAGGCTGGTTCCGGCATTACTTCCGCTGTTATGAGTGCTATCCTGTCTATGGCGGCATTTAACGGCTTGAAGGCAACTGCTGCTGAACAGACCGCTGCAGCAATTAGCGCGATTAAGGCATTCTACCTGTATGTTCCGATTGCTCTGTGGGTAATCATGTTCGCCATCGCAGCTTGCTACAGCTTGGATAAAGTATACGGCAAGATGATGAAGGAACTCATTGCACGCGAAGGTAAAAACGTGGATGCATTGAAATAAATAATTGATATGTGTGTGAAAGCCCGTCACAGAAGCGATTCTGTGACGGGTTTTTCTGGTTATTCTTGTACATGTTTATTGTCTAACTCAGAATGATAATACGCTAGGATTTCTTGCGTATTTTCGATTTCCTGTTCGTAACAGCGTTGTTGAAAATCATTCAAGAGATTGAAAAATATATGTGTGGGTTTCTGTAAATATTCAACGGGGTTGTATGAAATAGCCTCATATGAATGCTGTGCGTTTATGATTTGATTGAAAAAATCGGACACGATTAGCTGCATGTTATCAAACTCAAAATCTCTATCGTTTGGACTTTTAGAAAAGTACTTTTCTCTTGCACGATAATAACGATGCGTAAACGGATAATGATATATCGTGAATGTTGTCCAATTCAGATCCTTTGTAATTTGTTCTTTTTCAATCTGCGTCTCTATATATTCAAATTCTTTTATTACAAAATCAATACATTGCAAACGCTTATCTAATACTTCTCTGGTAGAATGAAGAATATGTGTTTCTGGATCCATCTGACTAATGATATAAACCAATGTTGCGGTCATATCATACAATATTCGCTGTATTTTTCGCTTGGACAGTGTATGGTCAAGATTTTGTTGTTGCAATAAAGTCTTTTGATGCATGTATTGATGATACAGTTTGGTAATTCTTTTGGTATCTATTGCTTCTTTGTTGTTTTTCCAACACTGTCTGAATATGAAAGATACAACGGGTATCGCCAGTATACAAAGCATCATTGGCAAAGCGGCAATTGCTACATTGTTATAACCGATCGCTTTCCAGAAGTCTTGCTCCTGCAGATAGTTTGATATCAAGGTTTTTATCGTTAGAATAATAGACCCGATACAGCTGAAATACATCATTTGAAAGAGAAAAAACATCATTTTATGCTTTTTTATGTACTTCCAAGGATATAAATATAAGATTTCTGAAAAGATAGCATGCTTTTTTATCACTTGAGTTGTGGGCATCTCTGCCAGTGATTTCTCAAACACATATTCCATATATGTCCTTACTTCGAAAATAGAGAGAAAAGGCAACAAAATGATAAGAAAAATTACAAATGCAATGGAATCTGCCATATGCTTTCTCCTAACATATCATCATTTTTTGTACGCTGCATATACGCTGCGGCGCGTAAAATCATTTGTCTGCTCAAAATATGCTTCCGGCAGCGACTCAACGAACTGTTCTGCCTTCACTGATGTCGGCAGAATGCCGTTCTCCTGACACCAAGACAGTGCACCGTCATACGCGCCAGCCTTCTTATTCTTTCGGATTTTTGCAACACGGCGTGAGATTGCTTCTTTTTTCGGTGCGAGCAGCATTGCCAACTCCCCAATTGTCATCTTGTCATCCAGTCTCAAATGATTATCAGAGAATACAATCGCATGTTCTTTCGCCAATTCTACCAGCTTTTCAAACAGCGGATCATCCCGACCAACATCCGCAAACGGACTTTCTTCCATCAATTCGCGCACGCTGACAACCTGATAGCCATATTCCTGCAATACTTTCAGCTGTTCACCCAGTGCGAAAGCGACCGGTGTGCGCTTGGCCATGTTGTAGCCGTCTTTTTGGAAAATAATCTGTCCGCAGAAGAAATCCGGATCTTTTTCCAACGCATGACGAATCGGATCAATCATAGCCTGCACTTCTGCCTGCAGCGCCTGTTCCGGATCGGTATGCGTAGACGGAAGCCAGCCTGCACCGTCAAAAGAAGCTGCCATATACTGATAATTCATGGCATCATACGCGTCATAGCTTGTAAATCCATCCGGCATCTTATCGACATAGTGCGGCGGACGAGAAAGCGTCATGGTGTAATCGTATTTGGTTTTCAGCAACTGATGCAGACGATTTAAGTCAGCAACTGCATCATCTAAGCCGTTGAGATGCTCTCTTGCGCCATACACAAACGGTTTTTTGCCAAAAATCAAATGTCTGTAGCTGTGATTGGTAATTTCATGGCCTTCTTCCAAAATGCGGCGAATGAGACGGTCATTGTGTTCTGCACCGCCCTTGTCATCGCAATGAATGTCCGGATAATGGTCAAATTTGATGCCGCCCCATGCAGCACTGCCGATTTTACCGGCTTTATCCGGATAGTTTGCACTGGTATCACCGATCACATCAAAGCTGCCTCTGGCGCCGTATTCTTTCATTGTGTCGAGCAGAACATCCGTCAATGGCTTTCCGTCAAACCGATCCGGAGATGCCGGCATTCCCATCGGACCATCATCGAACGTCATCGCGCAAATGCGCTTGCTGGTTTTGACACGCTCGATACGGCGTGTATATCCTACGGTATGCTTTTCGACCGGTGTGATAAACTTTTTGACGATTCGTTTTCCCTTCTTACCGAGTTTTACAATCAATGACATGCGTTTTTTCCTTTCTTGTCAGACAATCTTCCGCGAAGCATTTTGCGGCAAATAATGCCCATTTGCCATACGCAGATGCATGCGCGTTTGTTTTTCTTCGTTTTTGCAGCTGGCTCTTTGCAACACACATAGAGCGTCCGCGTTTTCCTTGTACTTGATTTGCACCTTGGAGCAGTGCCTGCCGAACCGATTCCAAATGCAGTGCATCAACTTCCAATATAACAGCACCATTTCCGATTTCTTCCGAAACATGTGCATCGCTTCCAGCAGTGACTGGTTTGTTCCAGTGTTTTGCCAATTCCAGTGCCATGGCATTGGCTTGTCTATTTTTTCGATCAGCCCGTCCATTCCAAACTTCTATGCCGTCGAATTGTTCTATTACATCGTCCAAACGATGGATATCTTGACTATGTTCGAATGGATGTGCAATCACAGCCAAACCGCCCTGTGCGTGAATGCTGTGTACAGCTTCATCTAATTGATTGGTAGAAATTTGTTCTGTGATAAACAGTCCCAATACATGCCCGCGATCTGTAGATACTTCAATTCCAGGAATGATTAAAAAATCATCGTACTGCGGAACGGTTTCTGCCGCGATATCGTGGTCGCAGATTGCAACCCCATGCAGGCCGCGTTTTCGCGCCTGCGCTACGATTTCCGATATAGACATGCAGCCATCCGCAGAGCGCTGCGAGTGAACATGTAAATCCAACCGAATGGTCATATACACCTTTTCCTTCTTTCTATCGTTTCAGCAGGCTCTGTTTGAGATAGGTTCGGAATACCTGATTATCGCCTTTGCAATGCAGCGCTTCTTTCGCCGTGAAAACATCTCCCATGCCGCGCAGTGCAGTTCCAATCTGTCCGGCCTTCAGATAATGCAGGATAGCAACCGTGTCATTGAGCAGGAATCGCATCCGAACACCAACTTTGTAATCTTTCGGCGTGTATTGTACGGCTTGTCCGGACGCCGCACGCGCGTATTGCGCGACAAGCGGGCTGTCTGTTGCCTCTGTCATCGGGAAACTGCCCCAAACACGCGGATTGACTTCCAAGATACATAAGTCTTTGAATTCTACCATAGCAAATCCAACAAATCCAAAGGAATGCAGCAGCTGATACGCTTGTTCAATCATTGCTTCATCGTAAAAGCTTTCACAGCAGGTAGACGGACCGCCGCTGACCGGATATTCTCGGATTCTGCGATGACACAGCGCGCAGATTAGCTTACTATCGCTGTCGAGAAGCAAGCTGACGCCTGCTCCGTCACCAGTAATCTTCTGCTGAACAAGCGGCTGCGGGTCGTATTGACGCATTTTTTTCATGATTGCGTCATATTCCTCGGCATTGTGCGCGACTGCATAACGCTCTGCTGCTTTTAATCCAAATTTTTCTCCGCAGTGCGGCTTGACAACAACCGGAAAAACATCCGGTGTGGTATCGTACTGCTTGGGTACAGGAATCCCCAGTTGTTCCGCACGGGCATGTACTATTTCTTTATCGTTTAGCTGGTCAAGAATCGGTTTCGATGCAATCAAAAAATCTGCAAAAGATGCAAATTCTTCCCGCTGTGCTGCAACCATATTCAATGTTGCAGCTCCGACGCAAAATAAAACCGGCTTTTCGTATTCTTGCAGCACCGAAAGCAAGCGTTCCCTATATTCGGTGTCGGCTGCGCAGCCGTCAATCCACCGAAACTGCGCACAGTGTCGAGAAACGGAAACAGCCGGCGCTGCTTTTGCGTCTCCACGCGTCTGCGTCACGACAACGCGATACCCTGCTCGGCTCAACGCCCGCACTGCAGCGATTGACATGCGGTATTTTCCATCTGTTACAATTGCTGTTTTCATTGTTTTTGTCCTTTGACTGCTTAAAATTGATATATTGTATTTATTGTTACTCGTTTTATAATCTATTATATCATGTCAACAATATTGCTACAATGAATGAAAGTCACAAAAATCCTTTAATCTATTTACACGTTATTCTTTTATCACAATTCGATTTTGCATCTGAGAAAAAATCATACGCAGATTCCTCATTCTAAAAGCCAGTCGATGACATTCACAACTTTTATGCCATCGTAATTTCCAAGTGAAAATCGATCTAATGTCAGAACAATCTTTTCATAATTATCTTTAATGCTCCGCAGCGGTCTCATCTCTCTCTCAAAGGTTTCTTCCGCCGTCATATCGGCGGTCACCTGATAATAGGTAAGCACACCTTCCTTCTGTGTCACAAAGTCGACCTCAGTTGATCCATATTTTCCGATATTGACTTTGCCGCCCCTTCGCGACAGTTCCAGATATACAATGTTCTCAATGGTAAATCCAAGATCATATCGTTTTCTCGGAAGGATGTGGTTTCTGATTCCCATATCTACTATATAAAACTTATTATTGATCTTTAAGAGCTGCTTTCCCACAATGTCAAACCGTTCCACAGGATAAAAAACGAATGACTCTGTCAGGGCTTCTACATAATCACTGACGGTATTTTGAGATACTTTTCTGCCCGATGAAGTCAGATAGTTGGTTATACTTTTCATAGACACTGGGCTACCGACGACGCTTGCCAGATATCTGGCAATTGTTTTCAGCAACGCAATATCTGTAATTTTTCGTCTTCCGCTCTCTTTTTCTCTTCTCGCCTGCCGCTGCTCAATATCTTTTACAATGACGGTGTTATAGATTCCTTCCAGATACTGATCTATTTTTTCATCCGTGCGATTCATTACCGCCACATATGGAATGCCTCCTGTTTTCATGAACTCTGCAAAGGCGTCCTCTTTTGCCATGCCTGTCACAGACATATACTCACGAAAAGAAAGCGGCAGCATCTTGATCTCTGTATACCGTCCTGACAAAAGCGTTGCAAGTTCGCTTGACAACATATATGCGTTAGAACCTGTGATATAAATGTCCACATTATCTCTGATATAAAGGCTGTCAACTACTTTTTCAAACGCTGGAACTTCCTGAATCTCGTCCAAAAAGATGTATGTCATCTTATCTGCACACAAGCGTTCTTTGAGGTAATTGTACAGCTTCATATAGTCTTTTAAAGGTTCATAATCCAGATTCTCAAAATTGATAGAAATAATCTGTTCTGATGTGACTCCACTCGCTAAAAGTTTCTGCTGATACTGTTCTAGAAGTACAGATTTTCCACAGCGTCGGATTCCGGTCACGACCTTGATCTGTTGCTCATCTTTCCATGCCCAAAGCCGATCAAGATATTCTTTTCGTTCAACCATATCTGCATCCTCCTTTTTCTCAGTATAACATATTATACGCATAATATCAAATTATTTTCCTATTTCGGAAACTTTTGCTTTAGTCGGATTAATATTTTCTAATTTCAGAAATACATCTGTTATGAGCTGCAACCCTTTTCAGGGCGTGTGTCTTCCAGCAGTTAGGCATTTTTTTCACTCTATAAAGCCGGTGGAAAGTATCCATAATTGTATTATGCTCCAACAATTCAAATTCCACCTCCGTTTCACACGTTACTTTATCATTTTCGACTTTAAATTTCAGCCCTCTGCCTTTTCATTGGCAGAGGGCCGTTTTTGCTTAACAGTTATTGAGCATCCCTTAATTGCTCTACAACGCTGCATTTCGCTGCGTTATCATACATCATGCAGGGGATCAGCCACCCCAGCAGAAGAAATACCGGAATTGTCAGCAAAACAGGCAGAACGGTGAACCGATACTCAAAGAACCAGAACATACTGCCCAGTATTTTCCCCGCAAGAGGTCCCACCGCCAGCGACAGAATAAAGGCCGCCGCTACGGAAGACATTGCGTAAAACAATCCCTCGTAGATCAGCATGGTTTTGAGCTGTCGGTTCGTCATTCCTACAGCCTGAAGCACAGCAAATTCACGGCGGCGGGAAAGAATACCGGTCATCATGGCGTTGAAGAAATTTAAGAGTCCCACCAGTCCAATGATAGCACAGAGGATACCGCCTATCAGAAGGAACATCTGCCGGAACTGAGCAAACTCAGAGCGAGCCGTGGCCTTGCTTTCATACATCAAGGACGAAAACTCACCGGCAGTGAAATTCGATAGATATTGCTCTGCTTCAGCTTCGTCAGCTTCGTCCGCTGTGTCGAATAGGTAGAGCATCGGAATGGCCGAACCACCGCTGTCCCTCTGTGCGGTGTCCACAGACAAAACTGCATCATAGCCAGCACCACCATAACGATAACTCATGGAATACGGAAGTTCTACCAAAGCGCAGACCGTGTACTCTACATCTCTGGCTCCATACAATTTTGCCTGAAGGTACTCCTCCGGTGTATCTTCGGTGCAGAGTTTTCCGGTGCGGCTGTCGATATATTTCACATCATCCGCATAGGTAGCGGTAATCGTGTCTCCCACCTTGGGGTAGTATTCAGGATTGGGCAAATTACCGTAGTCATCTAAGGAAACCGCAATGGCAATGGCGTTATTGTTTGGCTTCAGCATAGGAGAAATATCTCCGTCGAACACTTGCAGCTTGTCAAACAGACTGTTATCCAGAGCCTCGATTCTGGTATCTCCCATCACCATATTGCCCCGGTGCTCCA
>AUXO018506655.1_pt1 | contig 15936 bp, 14 predicted proteins | sample 768731 | NCBI WGS metagenome assembly AUXO01 (sample SAMN02715735, study PRJNA202380) | gut metagenome | biome: sheep rumen | host: Ovis aries | place: New Zealand: Palmerston North
ACCAAAACCACAAGTGTCAAAACATACAACAGGCAAATGGTTCTGAAGAGCTTCCATCACAACTGTACTTGTTGCATCCATAATACTTGTAAAAAAGAACAGGTCTGCCTTTTGCATCAATATATTAATCTCCTCATGATTAACCTGCCCATGAAAAACGATTTTGTCTTCAATACTAAGTGAATGTGCTAAAGACAGATACTTATCAGTATCACCACTGCCCGCTATATGCAAAACCACATTCAAATCTTTCAGTTCGGAAATAGTTCTAATGGCTAACCCAAGTTGTTTCCTAAAATCAAATTTTCCGACCCACAAAAGATCAAAAGACTTTTTTTCGTAACGATTGCGCTCTACTTTTTCAACATCTAAAAAGTCACATCCTGTTTCATTAATTAAATGTACCGGTCTACGATAATAATCATGCAACATCTTCTGACATCCGCTTGTAGCCGCAATAATCGCATCAGCCCTTTTCGCTGCGCTACGCACATTTTGCTGGTAACGATATTGTAACGAATTAATGATATTCTTTATAACATTAAAAACAGTTGTTTTACACCCAGCACCTTTTAAATATAGAATAGGCATGGTTTCCATTCCACCCACAGGTCCCCATACGAACTTGGGGCCTTTTATCTTCCACAGTAAACCTGGTTCACGATAGCCAATCATGTTCAATTGATGCAGGATGTCAATCTTTTGCTCTTCACATATCTTATTGGCAATCTCCAACGTACGCTGTTGCCACTTTCGATAATGCCAATAAAAACGCCAGTCACCCTGATTCCAACACATTTTCCTCACCTCAGGTGTAACTGGATTATAATAGAAATGCATATTTTTACCTTGAGGTAAAGTTGGAACAATAGCCTCAATCTTTTCACGAAACTCTTCTTCTGTGATAATAAACAACTTGCAATACTTCGCCAAATTCACACACCAATTCCACCCCATACCAGGCTCACTCCCCATATTTGGAGAACATGCATAGGCATTTACAAGAACACGTATCATTTTTCTAACAACTGCTTACACAATTGATATATTCTTTCAGAAGCTTTTTCTGGAGTGTAATTATCCTGCAGTTTCACAGAATTCTTACCCATTGCCTCCAAATCGGCATTATGAACTTTAGAGAGAGCTGTACAAAAGTTATCTTTGTCCAAGGGGTCAAAAACAAATCCATTCTCGCCGTTTTTCACCAGTTCAGGATAACACCCATTATAAATTGAAGTGAGGATTGGCAATCCACAAGCCATCGCCTCTGGAACAACCAAGCTCCAATTATCTTCAAGAGTCGGCATCAAGAAAACATCAGAAATAGCGTAATACTTATAGATCTCATTATATGGAATTCCTCCCAAAACCTTAATTGACGAGCAAGCTTTTTCATTGATCATATCAACAAGAACGCCTCGGCCAATCATGAGAAGGACGTCATTTGGGTAGGACACGACATGTTTCTCCCATGCTTCTAGCATCTGAGCAACACCTTTTCGCTCCACAAATTGTCCAACAAACAAATAAACCAACCCATTATTTGTTTGATATTGGCCCCGTAATGATTCTCGTTCATTTTGAGGGTAGTTTACTGTTTGCTGACGTAAGAAAACTGTATCAGCAGCCATACACCCCTCCTGTATAGGAACGTTTGCAAGTTTTAGCTTCTTCAGATATTTAATTGTAAGCGAACCATTCACAATATATCCAGAAACAAAATGACCTATTATTCTCCTATAAAAGGTTCGCCATTTCGGAGAGTTCCTTTCTACATACTCTGTACGTTCATAGTCAATAATCAACGGCTTTGAGAATAAAATACTGTACAGCAGAGCTATGGGACACCATTGAAAGAAGCCGTCAACAATTACAATATCTGGCGATATTTTTTTCAGCCATCTAAAAACGCCTCTTGTCACAGGAATACCAATACTCGCATTGGCAAAATTGGAGGATGCATTACCTATCACCAATCTTTTATACGACGTATTAATATTGCAATGTTCACCAAGTGAAACTTTCAATTTTTCAAGCAAAGACTCATCCATTTCTTGAGTTCCAGCCATCAGGTAAAAGTTATCATGAGTAAGCTTCTTAAGTCCTTCATAAACCGGCAAACGATAATTACCGAACCAGGGATTTAGCCAAAGGATTTTCATATCTTATATATTTCAAAACTGTAACAAAGATGGATATGGTAAAAGAAGTGCTTCCAAGGTTGTGCAATAAGTGAAGGCACCTCTTTCTAAGAAGAAATAAAAAAGGAAAATAAAAAAAAGAGGAATAATAAAACAAATACGCTTTGTCAATTCAGAATCATGACGAAGTGGAGGGAATAGGACAAACGGAATAAAAGAATACAAAACATAGAATATTCTGTACTGTATTAAAGGAGCAAATGATAAATTTAAAACGAAAATAGAGATAGCCAAGCATATATTAAAATAAATAGGGCACTCTAGAATTCTTTTTTTTATAATAGCATAAATACTCATTAATAACATGGGGATTGTAACAATCATTATGGCCAACATGTTTGCTTCATTTCCATCAGACTGACCCACAGCAGAAGATGCTCGCGAAAGAGTAGAAACGATGTCTCCTTGTCCAGTCAATCTTTCTAAGATAAAACTTGCGACAATCATGAATGACAATGTCGCACCAAAAGATATGCCGCAAAACAATATAAGTTGTTTTTTAGTCAACCACCTTACAAAAAAAGGAACTGCAGACAACAATATCAACAATGCCATACTATTATGGATATTGAAAGCCACCACGCACCATAGTATATATCTTTTCAGCGAAATATCGCGCCATACAATAGCATACATCATAATAGACGTAGCTAAAAGCTGTCGTATCAAATGAGCAGTAAGACTGAAATACTGCGTAAAAAACGAAATAGTCAAAACACCCGACACCAGCACATACATCTGAAGAGAATTTCTTCTTCCATACTCAAAAAAAGAAATTAGCAGAAAAAAATAAATCAGGAATGACAGTATCGCTACAAATATGGAAGCATGACCAAACGTGGCATAATATAAAAAATATACCATTGTTCCATATACGACCTCATGAATGCGATCATCATCAGTCAAATATGACAGCGTTTTCAAATAACCTCTGAAAGGAACATTCTCATACATGCTCACATATTCTTCCAAATCGCTCTCCACCAACTTAGTTGAATTCAAAGCTGCCATATATAGGCAAATCATCAATAGAAGTGGTAAACATTTGTTATAGTCATCACCTCTAAGCGCATAGAGAATAGCTATGCCAATCCCTAATAGAGGATTAACACAGAAAAGCAAAAACAAAATCAAAAGATTTCGTGTCGTACCGAAAGGCTTTGCAATTATTTGATTTGTCACAATATACTATCTTTTAATGGTGTGCCACATTGTTTTCAACCATTTTTCGACATGCCATAACACACGATGGGGAGTTAAACCAAAGAACACCCAAATCTTTTGTTCAAGTCGTTGCCACCAGGGGAGCCACGAACCAGCAAAATGATGTATCGTATAAGTGTTAGACGTCTTATAAATCAAATTATCAACATAAGACTTGGGGCTAAAGTAATCAAAAGGCAAAATGTTTAGAACATTATCATCAAATCTATCCGACAAAGAAGATAGCCTAAAAGTGATACCGTTCTCCGTCAGGACATCCTTAACTACCATCGGAAGGGTTTTTGTATCAAACTGTCCATTTGCTAAAACAAAATGGCGATTCGTATAATGTTCTAAAGCACAGCCTATCCATTTGCATTCTGGAGCAACACCTACGATAGCCATCTCAGGAATCGCTTTATCACTATTTTCATAGCCAATAAAATAGTCTCTATCCAGCAAATCATCGAATGACTTCAAAACTTCCACGTCCATATCGAGGTAAATTCCTCCCATCGTATACAGAGCATAAAGTCGTATATAATCCGCAGCAAAAGCATATTTTTTATTGTCAAATGCCTCTTTTACCCAAACAGAAGAATTCTTATCAAACCGGCTAAAATTCCATAATATGAACTCATAATCTGGAAGATTTTTCTTCCACGAAGCCATATAATGTTCCAACTCGTTTGGAATTGGGTCATCACTAAGCCAGCAATAATGTATTATCTTGGGTATCATATATAATTCGAATTTATGCGTTTATTATTCACGATACAGCATCTTTTACCGCTTCAAGATAAGCTAATCCATCAACTGTATCAGGCTCCAAATATGCACCTTCCCCCCATTCGTTCCAAGCTGTCAAGAATATGTAGTTTTTATCTTGTTTTCTTGATATTTCTATCAATTGCTTAAGATACTTGGAGAATTTCTCTGGAGTTTGATTAATAACAATCTTTGATTTATTGGAACCTCTTCTTGGAGAATCATCATAACCAACAAAAGCACCATGAATCAAATTAGATTCTTTATGATTTGATGCATATTTCAGTAATGATTTCCAAACCTTATCATAATCATAGAACATAATACCATCATGCGACGGAATAGAAATGTGTAGTGTTCTAAGAAGTTTATTAACTATCTTCATGAACAACTTTGGCTCCCAGGCAGAATGATGTGGCTCATAATTATATCTGCAGAACATAGAAGGATATACCTTATAATCACTACTTTTTATTATAAAATAAATGCCCTCAAAACCATCTGCTTTAGCTAGCTCACTCCAATATTCACACATCTCAACGATATCCTCACCATAATGAAATATACCAAAGATAGGCATATTGTCTTTTTTTTCGTAATTCTCCGACAAGAAATGAGAACGCAAATAATTATAATGATTTTCCCAGTCAGCCTTACCTCCCAAAATATAGGGAATTAGCACTTCGGGGCCCGACTTCTTACTCAAATTATCATCTGTAACAGGTGCCCAATCATTACCTTCTTGAAGATTACTCCAACTTCTTTTCCATAAGCAATTATCCCAAACATAGAAATACTTAACGCCTAAATTAGGAGTATCTCTCATAATTTCAGCAGGCTTAGTCAACAAGTTTTTTTCATTATTAAACCAATAATGATACACACCAAAGCCATTCACTCCATGACTTTTTGCTAATTCTGCCTGCCATTTAACATTCTCCGCAATCGACAAATCATAATAGTTGCTATTAAGTGGCACTCGCGGTTGATAGTGTCCATCATATAATGGTTTTGCATTTTTTACTGTAACCCAATCAGTAAACCCCTTTCCCCAGAACTCATCATTCTCTGGAATGCAATGAAACTGAGGAAGATACATCGCAAAAATCTTAGGATTTTCTATCATCATTCAACCTTTTAACTATTTTAGCTGGATTTCCTGCGGCAACACAATTACTTGGCACATCGTGAGTAACGACAGCATTGGCTCCGATAATAACATTATCGCCGATAGTCACATTACCAAGTATCGTGACCTTGTCACCTATCCATACATTATTTCCAATTTTAATCTCTCCTTTCGAGTTCAATGCTCGTTCTGCAGGTGGTATAGAAGCTTCCTCCCAAGACAAACCACCATGGGCATTATCACCAATATACACAAACCTTCCTGTTAACAATCCATCACCTATAGTAATCTTTTTGCAAGAAGAAATTTGGTTATATCCCCCTATACGGCAATCATGACCAATTACAATAGAAGGTTCAAAAGACTGATTACCATATTCTTTCCAACATCCTATGACACTGTTCTTCTGTATTTCTGTATTATCACCAATAGTTATATTATCCTGACCGTCTCCTTGTAAACAACAAGGCTTGCATATTTTCACATTTTTACCCACATGACCAATTGAATACATTATCCACATAGTGTATAAGGCATCCCGATACCCAGATATCCTTTCGCTTAGAGTGTATGGATAAATCTTACTAGCCATCCACATCACGCATGACGTTAATTTCTTTATAACGGTATCCATTATTATATATACAGAGTTCATGTGAATTGACGGGCAGCTTACTTTTGAATAAATATTGACAATACTGGTCTCAAGATTCTCTTAATAATAGAACGAAGTAAACTTTTTGGCAACAGGTAACATCTAGTAATTAAAACCATACGATAATACTCATCTTTTGTATAATATACTGAAAGATCCTGTTTAATATCCTTAATTACATAATTGCCATTATTACCAAAAACATCCATATTTAGATAAATTTCTCTAAACCATTTGGCTAAATCTTTTTTTATCTTAATAAAACCATCTCGAGATAAATAACCTTCTATTCGAACCTGATTCACCAAATCCAAATATAGAACAGCAAAAGTATAGAATACATCATATCCATATTTTCCTGTAGAATCTTGCGCATCACCGAATTTAATATCATCAATAACAAACAAATTCTTTGTTTTGCTATTAAACATCAATGACACATTCGGCGACATTGGAGCAAACTTGATATTTGGGACATCATGCAAATCTTCTTTCCAAAAGAACAAGCCTTCACTCAAGGATGACCAATAAGTCAACTTTCGAAGATAACCATCGAACGAATCAAACTCCATCCTCCGGTTCTCCTTTAACAGGCCATTTGACAAATAGATTAAAGGCTTGCGATCGATGTATTCGCATCCTAATTGATAGATTCTCTCTATCGATCCCTTTTGCATCAAACAACGATGATTAATTTTAATCATAAAATCACCTTTTGCTTGCAAAAAGTTCTCGATAATATTATAGAATCCTTCAGCTTTTGTCTTGACGTATCTGAAGTTGGGATATTTCAAGAATTCCGCCATTGCTGCATCCATCTCCTCATTGGGAGCATTATCTGCAACAACAACTTCAAAGATATCGTTATCTGTACCCAGACTATATATCTGACGCACATTGGGAACGACCCATCGCGACACACCATTTGTAGGTATGCAAATTGAAAGCAAATACTTACTCATATTTGAAACTCAAAATACTCTCGATGATATATTGCACCTCTTCGTCTTTCAACTCATAGAACAAGGGCAAACGAACCAAGCAATCACCATAGCAATCACAATTAGGAAGCACACGCCCATCATGTTTATCCTTATAGTATTCACTAGAATGGAGTGGCAAATAATGGAATGTAGTCTGGATGCCTTTCTCCTTTAAATAATTCATCAGCTTTGTACGATAATCCAACGACGGACATACCAAATAATACATATGACCATTATTGGTCGCGTAGTTTGGAATATCAACTAACGTAATCGCAGGATCTATCTTTCCACGAAAACCATCATCGTACATTCTCCAAATATGTTTACGCTTATTCTGGATATCATCAAGTTGCTCTAACTGAGCCCAAAGATAGGCTGCATTGAACTCTGACGGTAAGAACGAGCTGCCCATATCACACCAACCATACTTATTCACCATACCGCGATAGAACTCTGCACGGTTAGTTCCTTTTTCCCAGATAATCTCTGAACGACGGATAAATCGCTCATCATTAATCGCAATCATTCCACCTTCACCACTGCTGATATTCTTTGTCTCATGGAAAGAGAATGCGCCAAGATGCCCGATACTACCAAGTGGTTTACCCTTATAGAATGAGTCTATACTATGAGCAGCATCTTCTACAACCAAAAGATTGTGTTTCTCAGCCAAAGCCATAATAGCATCCATATCACATGCCACTCCTGCATAGTGAACCACAGCAATGACCTTTGTTTTCGAGGTTATCAATGGTTCAATATCAGCAGCCTCACAATTGGGATTGGCCTTACTACTATCAGCAAACACTACCTTAGCCCCCTCACGAAGAAAGGGAAGGGCAGTTGAAACAAAAGTATATGAAGGAACAATCACTTCATCCCCAGGTTTCAACTCACAAAGCATGGCACACATCTCCAGAGCATCAGTTCCAGATGTAGTCAACAAACATTTCTTGAAACCATATCTCTCTTCAAAGAATTTTTGGCATTTCTTTGTAAACTGACCATTACCTGACATTGTCGTCGAATGACAAACAACATCTATATAATTCTGCTCGAGACCAGAGCAGTAAGGTTTATTAAAAGGAATCATATATTTACTTGTTGCTTCTAAAGAAATACTCATTACATAACAAATATCTCAAAGTTAATACAATTAATTTACTGCTATATTTTAAGATTCTGTTATTCGTATTATTTGCCAAGCTATTCAACTTAAAAACAGATCTAAATATTTGATTATTATATGGTTTAAACCTAGGAAGTATATCTACACCAACAGCTTTTTCTGCTCTAGAGGCCATGATTTCAAGAAATTTTATATTATATGTATATTTCCTTTGAGTCAGCAAATTAGAATAAACTTCGTTAAAGATATTAACAAAAGCCAGCGCCTCTTTTTCATTACCAGAACTATGCATAATACTACTTGAGTTATATGCATAAAAATAAGTTGGAATAAAGCAAAAGGCAATACTTTTAATATGATTGTGAATTTGATATGACCACAAAGTATCTTCTTGTATCCAACCTTCTTTAAAATACAAGTTATTATCAACAATAATACTTCGCTTAATTAGCCGATTGCAAGCAGATTCAGGTATTACCATTGTCGCCAAATGCGACTTGATCCACTTGTTATTCTCAGAGTACACAGGAAAGGAATCTTCACGAAATGTCACGCCATTATTTTCCTCAATATAGAAATTGCCTTGAACCATATCAACACCACCATGGTATTGAATAAGGTTCCACAAACTATCAAGACTCTTTATATCGTAAAGCTTATCATCACTATCGAGGAAATACAAATACTCACCAATAGCAACTTTTATACCTGCATTTCTTGCAGAACTCAAACCTCCATTTTTCTTATGTAAAACACGAATTCGAGAGTCTTTCAAAGCCCACTTATCACACATTTGAGGACACATATCCGGAGAACCATCATCTACTAAGATAATCTCATAATTCGTAAACGTCTGATTAAGGACAGAGCAAACGCAATTATCCAGATATTTTTCGACCTTATAAACCGGAACTATTATTGATAATAAGACATTTGACATTACGCTTATTTTTTTAACACCTTACACTTCCTTAGTTTACTCATTGGTAAAAACATTAAATAACGAAACACACGGGGAAAATGAGTCATCATCCAACGGTGCCGATTCATAAACTGATCCTCCCAAGGTAACCAAGAACCAGCAAAGTGATGAATCGTTACAGTATTATCCGTTTTATAGATTTTACCATCAACATAAGATTTTGGGCAGAAATAGTCATTGGGATAAAACGTAATCAAACCAGGGAAGTCCTGATAAGTATTGTTTTGTTTTAGGCCGCATTTAAGCATATAGTCTGTTATAATTATAACATTGGTCTCAATATCAATAGAACCATCTTCTTTCAAGAAATGCCGACCATTATAATAATCAAGATTTTCTTTAGCCCAAACACCACCTTTTTCACTTGCCATAATTCCAGTAGGAACTTGTGTCGCATTTTCGAACCCACTAAAAGCAGTATGGTTTAAAAAAGGATCTAATGGCTTTAACACTTCCACGTCAGTATCCATATATACACCACCTTCATGATACAATGCATATAGACGTACGACATCTGTTACAAACGCGAACTTTCTATTGTCATAAGCTTCACGCACATAAGGATATAAGTCTAAATCAAAATTATCTTCGTTCCACTCTTTAATTTCATACTCTGGAAGATATTTTTTCCATGATTCAATACACTTTAATGCTAACTCTGGCATCTGGCCTCGTCCAAACCAACAATAATGAATTTTCTTAGGAATCATACAATAATATTTAATCAGAATTCAATACAGTATTATAATCTAAACAATCTGTTATTTTTAATACTAATTTTACTACCAATTAGCTGTAACATGTATACAAAACTTTCCTCTTTAGTAATATAGCATAATAATAGATATACTATAGCACCAATAACAAACTGCAGAATAACTATCAAAACTAGATATATTTCAAGAAATTGAATCCAGTAAACAACAGCACCCATTATAAGTGTCAACAAAAGAGTAGGTAAAGCGTCTTTTATCTGCTCTGGTATACCATAATCTAAAAGACGTTTATTTGGATAAAGATTAATGAATACGCATGCAAAGTTAAACAAAACTATACTCCATGCTATTGCATATACGCCAAAGAAAACCGCAGTTACAAGAAGTGTTACATCAACTACTTTTTTAACAATCTCTAATTTAAGAGTAATTCCACTATAGCCTAATGCCATTATCGCATCGTAATTCGGGATAGTAATCGGACGAAAGAAATTTGCAATGCAAAAAATTTGCAAAAATTCAACAGCAGGTAGCCATTTCTCTGTCAATAGGAGGAGTATAAGAGGTTTTGCTGAGACTATTAGCAACATCATCAACGGATAAATAATAAAACAACTCATCTTTGTTGATCTACGCAAGATCTGTTTTACTCTAACCTTATCATCCTGTTCTTTCGCAAACACAGGAAAAAGAACAGCCTGAACAGAAGTCTGAATATTAGTCATTATCAAATTAGGGAACTGATCACCACGCTCGAAATAAGCTAAAGAAGCGGGAGTATAAAATCTTCCAATTATCAGTTTTCGTATATTCACAAAAACAGAAACAATCATGCTTGTTGTAAAAATTTTCCAGCCAAAATCAAGAAGATATCTCAAGCGATCAATTGCAAACACCATTTGAGGTCTCCATCCGAGCACCCCCCACATGATTATAGTCAACATTAGCTGTCCAATAAGTAGCTGAGCAACAAGAGCCCATACCCCGCAGCCATTATATGCCATAACAATACCTACAACTCCAGACGCAAGAACTGAGCCAAGACTGCAGACAAACATCTTACGAAAAAGAAGATTCCGAGATACATAAGCATTTTGTACAGCATTAACAGAATAGAGAATTAAAACAAGACTCACAACCCGTATAATTGAAACCAGCTCCGGTTGATTATAGAAATCGGCTATTATAGGAGAGGCCAAATACATTACTGCATACATAAGAAATGACATTATCAATCCAAAAAAGAATATTGTTGAAAAATCAATATTATCAGCATCTTTTTTTTGGATTAATGCCGTATTAAAACCTCCATCTACGATAACAGAAGCGATGTTAATAAAAACCATGATAAGAGCAATAACTCCGTACTCACTGGGCATTAGAAGACGCGCGAGTACAATTGTTATAACAAATTGGACTACTTGAACGCTACATCGCTCAAGCAATTTCCAAATAAAAGACCAAATAGCCTCACTTCTTGTTACTTCCATTTTCTATTTTCTTTCAGGATTAAAATCATCCTTCCAATAAGCAGTAAAGCCATGATGAGGAATTCGTTCTTCCTCAGGAGGAAGTTGCATATAATTACCAAATGTACTACGTAAGTAATCATCATATCCCACTATGGATGGTAGCAGATGTCCTTCAAATTCAACATCTATATACGAATCAAAGTCTTTTGCATCAAATTTTCTATCGCCTTTGTCAAAAAAAGCAAGCATATCAACTTTCCCAGTATCCTTCTTTGACAAACGCTTCGAATTCCACATTATCAATCTTTGAACATTTTTATAACCTAATACTTGTGCTATAAGATTTGCACACAATTGACGCCTACTCAATTTTATATTATTCTGCAGCCACTCGTTTTTATATCGGAACCTACTCCACAACATAAATAACCATTTCGCAATCCTAATCGACCAGATTCCATTTGATGTATTATCTATTGGAAAAATATCAATTTTCACTCCAATTGGTTCTCCTCTATAATCCGCTCTCTCAGCGCCTTCAAATAATACAGTTCTATTGTCCCATACATTTGCATATGGAGCATAATAATTCAAATCTAATTCCGGCGCGCAAATACTCAAATAATCGCAAAATCCCGAAAAACAATTCACAAAACGCTCATAATCAGGCCTATACATCATTATGTCTATATCTTCATCCCAAGGTATATAACCTTTATGTCGTATAGCACCAAGTAAAGTTCCATAAGCCAATGAGTATTTTATATTATTTGCTTTGCAAAACTCGTGAATATCCAATAAGATATCCAACTGTATTTTCTTTAATTCATCAATACCTATAGATTTCATATAAAAAATATGCTATTTATAACAATAACCTCCATTAACCTCAAGCAAACTACCATTAATAAATGGATTTTCAATGCAAAAAGCAAACGCTGCAACAATTTCATCGATTGTTGCAAAACGATGAATGGCAGTTTTTTCATATATACGATGTTTTATCTCCTCAGGTTTGGAAGCCTGCCAAGGTGTATCCACAAAACCAGGAACAATGGCATTAACAGTAGTTCCAGTCCCCTCAAATTCCTTCACAAGATTCTTCACCAAAGCATGAACTGCAGCTTTTGTCACTCCATATGCCAAGACCATCGCATGAGGATGTAGTCCCATTTGCGAACCAGTAAAAATGATTCTTGAACCACTAGGAATCATTGAATAGAATTCACGCACCATAATATAATGAGAATTAACAGCTACTTCCATCATAGCATCCCACTCATTATCTTTCATCTCTGTAAAACTTCTTCGTATAGTCACTCCTGCATTGCATACCAGGCAATCTAAATGCTCAACTTGACTCTTAACATAGTCTATAAACTTATATACCTCCGAACGTTTTGTCTGATCAATCTTGTGCGCTTCAAAATTATCTATTATTTCTTCAAAATCATCTCCAACATAAGTTGCAAACACTTTATATCCTTTAGATAAAAGCATTTTTGCGACACCCAACCCCATTCCAGAAGTTCCTCCTGTTACTACCGCATATTTCATAACACTAAATTTCTTTTACATTTTCACCCTTTCGATATTTTTCAATTATCTCTGCGATTGCCACGCTCTCACTTCGGCGCAACTTGTAACAGTTGCGCCTTTTGTTCACTATCATAGAAAGAAACTCTTGAATTTCATAGCGTAAGCCCTCACCATCGTAACTATAGAAAAACTTCTTATTCTTCGTTTGGTCCTCATAACGCAACTCAAAATAATCTGTAAGCCACCAAGGAGCAGGTACATAGACATAGCCTTTTGTACCCGAGATTACTAAATTTCCTTCAGTTTTTACGCCAATACCCAATGTAAATGAAGATGTGGCATGCTGATAATCAACTATACCTTTCGTAAAAACATCCACCCCCCTTTCTCGTTTAGTATAAAAACAAACATTAGTCCAATCTAAGCCCAAAATCTTAATTATTGCCATCAACGTTAAAGGAGCATGTTCTGTCATAGCTCCACCAGCCTGATTTATATCAAGTTCTCGCGTAGGCGGATTAACCATTTTACTTAGAGAAGCTTTAACATCAACAATCTCACCTACAACACCACTTTTTACCAAAGTTATAATATGTCCAAATGCAGGGCAATAGGCAGTTTTACTAGCTTCCATCAACACCAAATTACGTTCTTCTGCTAAGCTGTACAAATCTATAGCATCTTCTTTACTCAACGTAAAAGGTATTTCACAAAGCACATGCTTCCCTGCCAACAAGCTTCGTTTTACATAGTCATAGTGAGTGAGATGGGGAGAAGCAACATATACAACATCGACATGATTTATGAACTCATCAAAATTGACATAAGGATGTATGCTATGTCTTTCGGCAAACACCTTAGCACTATTAATATCAGGATCCATTACTGCTACAAGTTCTGCACCATTGACAACTTTTGTTTCTGGAACAAATCTATGAGCTATTCGGCCACTACCTATTATACCAATCCTATATTTAATTTGAATTTCGTCACGAAGCATAGTACTACTTATCCCTTCTGTACGGGGCAAGTATATCACTTTGCAATATTCACTCAGATAATCGAACTTTCCCTCCCAGTCACTACCAATCGCAAAGATATCTATATCATATTTTTGTATATCATCAATTTTTTGTCCTAAATAATCTTCTATAATAACTTCGTCAGCAAATCCTGTTGCCTTAACTGCCTCGACACGCTCCAACACATTATTCCTAACATTCAATTTACCCCTTCCTCTATCAAAGCTATCGCTAGTAACTCCTACTATCAAATAGTCACCAAGTTCTTTTGCACGTCGCAAAAGATTTATATGACCTTGATGAAGCAAATCATATGTACCATATGTAATTACACGTATCATAAGAGAAATTATTTAGAATACCTTATCATTCTGATTTAAACACGCGCACGATCCTATTGCTAGCCTTACCATCGCCATAAGGATTAACAGCTCTACTCATTTTATCATACGCACTCTTATTATCAAGAAGTTCGCTTACTTCATTAAAAATCAAATCATGATTAGTGCCCACAAGATGAACAGTGCCACTCTCTAATGCTTCCGGACGCTCAGTGGTATCACGCATAACTAGCACAGGCTTCCCTAACCCAGGAGCTTCCTCTTGAATACCACCAGAATCCGTAAGTACAATAGTAGATTTCTCCATTAAATATACGAACTCCAAGTATTGGAGCGGTTCAATGAAAAAGAAATTCTTGTAAGAAGATATATCTTCTCCGAATACTTCATGAATAGGTTTGCGAACATTAGGATTCAGATGCATGGGATAAACAAAATCTACATCAGGATATTTTTCTGAAAGATCTTTCATTGCAGTAACCATACTAATAAATCCAGCACCAAAATTCTCGCGACGATGTCCTGTTATGAGTACGAGTTTTTTTCCATCAGCAAGTCGCTGAATATCATAACCAGCTTCAGCTAAAATCTTAACCTGTTCGTTGGCTAATTCCTTATCACTATTAAGTCTATTCACAACCATATGAAGAGCATCAATTACAGTATTACCGGTAACAAAAATCTGTCCTTGTGCTTTTTCTTCCTTCAAATTACTTTCTGACAAAGGTGTAGGAGAAAAATTATATGTGGCGATACGTCCTGTAATTTGACGATTCATCTCTTCTGGCCATGGACTATAGATATTATGTGTCCTTAAACCTGCCTCAACATGCCCAACAGGAATTTGCTGATAGAAAGCAGCCAAAGCTGCAGCTGTAGAAGTTGTTGTATCACCATGAACCAATACCACATCAGGTTTACACTCCTTAAATACATCACGCATACCAGTAAGCACACGGGCAGTAACATCATAGAGATCTTGACCTTGTTTCATGATATTTAAATCATAATCAGGTGTAATCTCAAATATGTGCAATACTTGATCAAGCATTTCACGATGTTGACCAGTCACGCAAACTACAGTTTTAAACTCTTTAGGGTATTTTTGGAACTCTTTCACCAACGGAGCCATCTTAATAGCTTCTGGTCTCGTTCCAAAGACCAACATTATTGTTTTCATAACAAATTATTATGTATTTATAAAAAGGGGTATATCAAAAATAGGATTTGCTCTCAAGACTATAATCGGGTGCTTCAATCCTCATTAGCTGCTTATATATTAAATGGAGAATCAAAATCCTTAAGTAAAGGATGCTTAGTATCCTTCTCTGACAGAAATGCCTTATCTGTAGGTATACGCCAATCGATACTCAGTGATTCATCGAGGATGCTGATACCACCATCAGCTTCGGGATGATAGAACTCATCACACTTGTATTGGAAAACAGCCGTTTCGCTGAGTACAGCAAAGCCATGAGCAAAGCCTTTAGGGATAAAGAACTGACGGTGATTATCCTCTGTGAGTTCAACAGCTACGTGCTGACCATAGGTTGGTGAGCCTTTGCGGATATCAACGGCCACATCCAAGACTGCACCTTTGACGCAACGCACCAGTTTGCTCTGTGTGAAAGGAGGGCGCTGAAAATGCAGGCCACGCATTACACCATAACTTGACTTGGACTCGTTGTCCTGGACGAAATTGATTGGACCTACTTTTTCTTCGAACTCTCGTTGCGAGAAGGATTCGAAGAAATAGCCGCGGCTATCTTCAAAAATGCGGGGTTCAATAATGA
>AUXO018743858.1_pt1 | contig 15932 bp, 14 predicted proteins | sample 768731 | NCBI WGS metagenome assembly AUXO01 (sample SAMN02715735, study PRJNA202380) | gut metagenome | biome: sheep rumen | host: Ovis aries | place: New Zealand: Palmerston North
ACGTGAATTCCACACTGGATTAGATATCGCAGGTACTGGACATAGATCACCAATATATGCCGCAAATAATGGAACAGTAATGGAAGCAGGCTGGAATAATGGTGGTTGGGGTAATATAATTATAATCAACCATAATAATGGATATTATACAATGTATGCACACCAAGATGAAGTATTAGTAAAAGCAGGACAAACTGTAGCAAAAGGTCAACAAATTGGATTAATGGGAGCAACAGGATGGGCAACAGGAGACCATGTTCACTTTGAAGCATGGTATGGTGGGCCATGGCAAAGAATGAACCCATTGGAGTTATATCAATAATGAAAACTTGCGTTTTATCAAGTGGTAGTGGAGGAAATAGTACCTATGTCGAAGCTGGAAATACAAAAATCCTAATCGACTTAGGTACTTCTTCTTTATATGTTGAAAAAAAATTAAAAGAAATTGATATTAACCCAGAAGAAATAGATGCAATTATAATTACACATGAACACGTTGACCATATTAAAGGAATAAAAGTTTTTATAAAAAAATATCATACAAAATTAATATTAAGTGAAATATTACTAAAAACAATATATAACGAAATAAAACCAGAAAATTATGAATTAATAGATAAAGATATAATACTAAATGATTTAAAAATAACTGCTTTTAAATTATCACATGATGCAGCTGATATAAATGGATACTTAATTGAAAATAAAGATAAAAGTTTAGTATATGTAACTGATACAGGATACATAAATCAAAAAAATCATAAATTAATACAAAATAAAAATATATATATTTTTGAGAGTAATCATGATGTAGAAATGCTCATGAATAGTAGATATCCATTTCATATTAAGCAGAGAATATTAGGTGATTATGGACATTTATCAAATAAAGATTCGGCATACTACCTATCAAAAATAATAGGCGATAATACAAAAACCATAATACTTGCCCATTTAAGTAAAGAAAATAATACAGATGAACTTGCATTAACAACATTAAAAAAAGAATTAGAAAAGAAAAATAAAAAAATAAAAAACATACAAATAGCACACCAAGATCAAAGGACTGATTTAATAGAATTATGATAAAAATAATATGTGTAGGGAAAATAAAAGAAAAATTTTATATAGAAGCTCTAGAAGAATATAAAAAAAGATTATCAAAGTATACAAAACTAGAAATAAGAGAAGTACAAGATATATTTGATGAAAATATTGAAATTATAAAATCTAAAGAAGCAGAACAAATAATAAAATATATAAATACAAAAGATTACATAATCACATTAGAAATAAAAGGAAACCAATTAACATCAGAAGAACTTGCTAAAAAAATAGAAAATACATTTATTACTAATTCAAATATCACATTTATAATTGGCGGATCATATGGCTTAGATAAAAAAATAACGAACATAAGTAATTATAAATTATCATTTTCAAAAATGACTTTTCCACATCAATTATTTAGAATAATATTGTTAGAACAAATCTATAGATCGTTTAAAATAATTAATAATGAAAATTACCATAAATAATTATTGTATTATTAAAAAAAAACATTTATAATTAAAATAGAAAAATACGGAGAGTGATAATGTGGATTTAAATAGAAATTTTATAAGTATAGAAAACAAAAATAAGTTAATAAATGATAATCCAATTACAAAAGAATATGAAGAATTTGCTTTCGAAATGGTCAATAACTACCCAGAATCAATAGAATTTGTAAATCAATTAGCACCAAATTATGAATTACTAGCATCATTAGCAGTAAAAAGAGGAGAAGAACTAAAAAAAATAAACTTAGAACATATAAATAATTATTATGATTTCTTATCAAATATAATAGAAGATAGACCATTTATTATAGAAACAGTAGACGAAACATTATTAACAAATGAAGAATATGAAAAATTAGCAAGAAAAGCAGTAGAAAAAGCAACATCTTCTATTAAAGGAATAAATGCAGAAAAAATATCTAATTATGATGAATTGGCCTCTTTAGCACTACAAAACGCAGGATTTAATATTGAGTACATAGATAAAAATAAAATAAAAGAATATGATAAAATTGCGCTAGAAGCTTTAAAATATGGAGCACCAATTGAAAAGATAGATTCAAGTAAAATAAAAAACTATCTTGATTTTGCAGTCGAAACAATAAAAATAGATCCATTTAACATCGGAAAATTAGATGATAGCAGATTAACTGATAAACAATACGAATTGCTAATTATATCTGCAATAGAAAAAGAAGCAGAAATAATAAAAATGATAAATTCATCTAGGAATATTGATTATACAAAAATTGTAAAAAATGCAGTAGAAAGAGATGGACTTACACTTCAATATGCAGATATAGATAAAATAGGAAATAACTATAATTCAATAGTAGCAGCAGCAATCAAAAGAAATCCACTTGCACTAAAATTTGTTGATCCAAACAAAGTAGAAGATTATAGTCAAATTGCTTTAGAAGCAGTAAAAGAAAATCCAAAATCATATGAATTTATAGATAAAAATCAAGTAAATAACTTAGAAATAATAATAAAAGAAGTAAAAAAAAGAGAATTACAAACTAAAATAAATGAAACACTAAAAAACTTAGGAACAACAATATCACATTTTGGGATTTATGCTAAAGATAAAATAAAAAATATAGATATAAAAAATATAGATATAAAAGCAGGTCTTTTATCAATTTCAAAAGATTTAAAAGCTAAAATAAAAGATTTAAGAAAAAAACAAGAAGAAGTTGTACCAGAAATAGATCCAGATGAAAGATTTAAACCAGAAGGACAAATAATAGAAATGATTTTACCCAGCAAATATGGATATGATAATGAAATTCACAAACTTTTTATAACAGATATATATGTTAATAATGGAATAAATGTTTTAGCAACCGTAAAAGACATAAATAATATAAAAACAAGAGAAGAACTAGACGAAAAAGAACCAATGTACTACATGAGAAAAGCAATTGGTAAAATAACAGAAAATCCACAATTTGAATATGTTTTATTATCATCAGAAGAAGCAAAAAAAATAATGGAAGACTCACATACAATACAAGTCAAAGGAATAAAAAATAAAAATAAATATGAAATAATAAAAGAAAATATTTCAAATGAAAAAAATCCACAAAAACATAGTCAATTATTAAAAATAATGCAAGAATGTGAAATATATAATAGTATCAGATATTTAATGCGTGAAGAATCAAAAACACATCCAATAGTTCCTTCATTTAATCAAATAAGTTTAAAAGAACAAGTAAAAAAAGAAAACAACGAAAAAAAATATGAGTTAAAAAATTTTAATATAATAAAAGCAACACAAATAAAAACGTCAAGTGATAATATTAAAAATATATCAGATGAATACTTAATAGAAGGTATTAATAGTGAAGGTAAAAAAGAATTAAAATATCTTGTATATTATCCAGATGAATCAAAATGGATTTACTTACAAAAATCAGCTTTTGAACTTTCATTAATAAACATAAATAATGTATTAAATAAATCAAAAAATGTAACAGAACAATTAGTAACAGAATTAAATGGAAAAAATATTGAAAACATAAAAGAAATAAACAAACGATTAAATTATAGAGAAAATAATGAAAAACAGGAACACCTAAATAAATCATCAATCTTTTCACACAAGAAAGAAATAGAATTATTGGTCACATATGATAATCACTATCTTGTATCAAAAAAAGACGCTACAACAATAGGATTAAATGAAAACAAAGATAAAGATTATATTGAATTAGAACCATACCAAATAAGCGAATTAAGAAAAAATTATATTGTAAAAACAATTACAAGTGAAAAAAGACTTTCTGAAATTTTAGAAAAAGAAAAACAATCAACAAATGAAAATATAGAAGAAAAACAACCAACAAATGAAAATATAGAAGAAAATCACCCAACAGATATAACAACAAACGAAACTATAGAAGAAAAACAAACAACACCACTAGAAGAACATACAACACATACAATAAAACTTCCAACACAGATAGATGAAAACCAAAATCAAAAAATAGAAGAATTAGAAAAAACAATACAAAAAATTGAAAATGATATCAGCTTCTATACACAAGAACAGTCAAAGAATGATGAAGATTTATACAAAGAAATAGAAAAAATAAATAGTCAAATAGAAAAAATGAGTGAGTATTTAGAAAAAATAAGTAAAGCATATTTATTAATGCTAAAATCATCCAAAGAAATGTTAAACCAACAAGTTCAAGAAAATGGAAGAAAAATATAAAAAAAATATCAAATCATTGATATTTTTTTATTAATAAAAATTATAATATATTTAATAAAGAATACTTTACCAATTTTAATAGACATGTAAATACAAATATCATTATCGCTATCATAATTAGAAACGTAAATAATACTTTTATACTCATTCAAAATAGAATTAGTAATTTAAAATAAAGTAAGATCTAATAAAATTTCAGAAACTAAATTATTATGAATTATATCATAAATATATTTTTTTTCATTTTATTTTTAAAAGTACACCATATGATAAACATTCAGTAATATTATACAATACAGCATTAGTTATACTACATGAAATAAATTGATATTAAACATTTCATCCATAACATAATCTTCAATATTATCAATCGTTATATCTAATCTATTTTTTAGTAAATATTTTAATTAAAAATCAAATAAATAATAAAATAAAAGACTCAAATTTTCAAGATATAAAAAATATTATATTGCGATAAATGGTATATTATAAAAAGATTAAATGGATTATTAGAAAGAAAATACATAAAATATAATAAGAAAATAGAATTTAAATATCATAATTATTATAAAGAAGAAATAAATAGACATTATTAGATGTCTTTTTTACTATAAAAAAACAAAAAAATAATGTATAATATAAGCGGAAGTGATAACTTGAAAACAAATGAATTAGTAGAACTTATAAATAATAATAATTTTAATTTTAAAAAAAAATTTGGACAAAATTTTATTATTGATAATAATATAATTAAATCAATAGTAGAAAAATCCAATATAGATAGTGATACACTAGTAATTGAAATAGGAGTAGGAGCAGGAGCCCTAACTAAAGAATTATCTAAATATGCCAAAAATGTTTTATGCTATGAAATAGATACAACATTAAAAGATTTGCTAAAAGAAACATTGAAAGATAAAACTAATATTAAAATAAATTACATAGATTTTTTGAAAGCCGATGTAAAAAAAGATTTGAAAGAATACAATTATAAAAAATTATACGTAGTAGCAAATCTTCCATATTATATTACTACACCAATAATAACAAAAATTATTGAAGATAAATTAAATGTAGATAAAATAGTAGTAATGGTACAAAAAGAAGTAGGAGATAGATTTAAAGCAAAACCCAATACAAAAGATTATAATTCATTATCAATATACTTAAACTACCACTTCGATATAAAAAAATTAATAGATGTAAGTCGAAATGTTTTTATGCCAAGACCAAATGTAGATAGTATTGTAATAGAATTTACAAAAAAGCAAAGTAAATTAAATGTAATGAATGAACAATTGTTTTACAATTTAGTAAAAGATAGTTTTAAACAAAAAAGAAAAACACTAAGAAATAATTTGATTAACTATGATTTACAAACAATAGAAAAAATTTTAAAAACGTATAAAATGGATTTAACAACAAGAGCAGAAGCAATTCCAATTGAAATTTTTGTAGAAATAGCAAATGCTTTATCCAATAATAAAGAAGGTAATATAATTGATAAATAAGACATGGGATCCAATCTTGAAGAAAGAATTTGAAAAAGAATATTTTAAAAAATTAGGAATATTTGTAAAATCAGAATATAAGCATAAAATAATATATCCAAAATACGAAAACATATTTAATGCATTAAGATTCACAGATTACGATGATGTTAAAGTAGTAATTTTAGGACAAGATCCATATCATGGAGAAAATGAGGCACATGGCCTTTCTTTTTCAGTACAAAAGGGTATTAAAAGACCACCATCACTAAATAACATATTTAAAGAATTATATAATGACTTAGGAATAAAAAGAGAAGAAAATGATTTAACAGATTGGGCAAAACAGGGAGTACTATTACTAAATTCAATTATGACAGTTGTAAAAGATAGCCCATTATCCCATAAAGAAAAAGGATGGGAAATATTTACTGATAATATAATTAAATATTTAAATGAAAGAGAAAAACCTGTGATATTCGTATTATGGGGTAGCTATGCTAGAAGTAAAAAAGTATTAATAACAAATAAGAATCATTTAATATTGGAAGCACCACATCCTTCACCATTATCAGCAGCTAGAGGATTCTTTGGAAGCAAACCATTTTCAAAAATAAATAATTTTTTAAAAAGTAAAAATGAAAAACCGATAAATTGGTGAAAATAAAAGTAAATCATAATTTTTAATAGTTGAAAAAAGGAAATATTTATATTAAAATATGCATGAGGAGTTTTATATGAAAGAAGCTTATAATTATATTTTAAACAATATAGAATTTAAAGATAAAGAAAACATAATTGTAGCAGTATCAGGAGGACCAGATTCAATGGCTCTTCTCCATCTACTAACAGAAATAAAAAAAATAAAAAATATAAATGTAGTTTGTGCACACGTTCATCACAATGTAAGAAGTGAAAGTGATAGCGAATTGATTTTTGTAAAAAAATTTTGTGAAGATAATGATGTAATATTTGAATACATGAAAATAGAAAAATATGGAGATGACAATTTTCATAATGAAGCAAGAGTAAAAAGATATGACTACTTTAACAAAATAATTAAAAAATACAATTCAAGGTACCTATTTACTGCTCATCATGGAGATGATTTGACTGAAACAATTTTAATGAGAATTGTAAGAGGATCTACACTAAGAGGATATAGTGGATTTTCAATTCAAACCAAAAACAAAAACTATACAATTGTAAGACCACTTATAAATTTAACAAAAAAAGAAATAGAACAATACGACAAGGAAAATAAAATAGAATATGTAACGGATAAATCAAATTTTAAAGATGTCTATACAAGAAACAGATTTAGAAAATACATAGTACCTGAAATAAAAAAAGAGGATCCAAATGTACACAAAAAATTTTATAAGTTTAGTCAAATTCTACAAGAATATAATGATTATATTGATAAAATAGTAATGAATAAAATAAATAAAATTTACGTACAAGAAACATTATATATTGATTTATTACTACAAGAAGAAAAACTTATTCAAAAAAAAATAATATATTACATATTAGAACATATATATCAAGATGATCTATTATTAATAAATAATCATCATGTAGAATTAATTTTTAGCCTAATAGACACAGCTAAAGCAAATGCAACTATCTATTTACCACATGGAATAAAAGTTATAAAAGCATATAATACAATAGTATTTAAAAAGATAAATGAAAAAATTAACGATTATGATATTGAACTAGATAAATTTATTAATTTACCAAATGGAAAAAATATAGAAGTAATAAAAAATACAAATCTAACAAACAACAGCGTATGCTTCTTATCAAGTAAAGAAATACAATTACCAATACATGTAAGAAACAGAAAAAATGGTGACAAAATGTCTGTTAAAGGAATGTTAGGAAGAAAAAAAATAAATGATATATTTATAGATAAAAAAATTCCAATAGAAGAAAGAGATAATTGGCCAATAGTTATAGACTCAAAAGGCAATATATTATGGCTACCAAATTTAAAAAAATCAAAATTTGATAGAACAAAAGACAAAAATTATGATATAATACTAAAGTATTACTAAGGAGGAAAAAAATGAAGAAAAAAAGTGTTAAAAGAAATATATTATCATATGCATTACTAATAATTTTCATAGTTGGAATATTCTACCTTGTAAATATGATGAATCATAAAGTAAATTATTTAACATATGATGAATTTATAAATTTATTAGACAAAGAAGAAATAAAAGAAATGCACGTAATTCCAAAAACAAGAACAACTGTTTATGAAATTACAGGAAAAGGAAAAAATTATTCAGAAGATGAAACATTCTTCTTAAGAGTACCAATGTCAGATGATGTAATTGATAGAATTATGATCTTAAGTGAAGAAAAAGATATGAAAGTAGAAATAGATACAGATCCAGAGTCTAGCACAATATTATTGTTTTTACTTAATACCTTACCAATGATTATATTTTTAGGGTTTGCATTCTTCTTTATAACAAAACAAATGAGTTCAGCAAATAAATCTATGGATTTTGGAAGAAGTAGAGCAAGATTAAATGAAGATAATAAAAAAGTATCGTTTAAAGATGTAGCAGGATTACAAGAAGAAAAAGAAGAAGTACAAGAATTAATAGATTTCTTAAAAGCACCAAAAAAATTCCAAGAAATGGGTGCAAGAATACCTAAAGGAGTACTTTTAGTAGGTCCTCCAGGAACAGGAAAAACATTACTTGCTAAAGCAGTTGCAGGAGAGGCAAACGTTCCATTTTATTTTATAAGTGGATCTGATTTCGTAGAATTATTTGTAGGAATTGGAGCTGCGAGAGTACGTGATATGTTTAAACAAGCAAAACAAAATGCTCCATGTTTAATATTTATTGATGAAATAGATGCTGTAGGACGCCAAAGAGGTGCAGGACTAGGCGGAGGACATGACGAAAGAGAACAAACATTAAATCAATTATTAACAGAAATGGATGGATTTGGAGCAAATGAAGGAATAATCATAATAGCAGCAACAAATAGACCTGATGTTCTAGACCCAGCATTATTACGTCCAGGAAGATTTGATAGACAAGTAACAGTTAATTTGCCAGATGCAAAAGGACGTGAAGAAATTCTAAAAGTACATGCAAGAGGAAAGAAATTTGGAAAAGACGTTAGCTTAAAAAATATTGCAAAACGTACAGTAGGACTAAGTGGAGCAGATCTAGAAAATTTACTTAATGAAGCAGCTTTATTAACAGTTAGAAGAAATAAAAAATTAATTACAATGGAAGAAATTGATGAAGCACATGATAGAGTATTAATGGGACCAGCAAAAGTAAGTCACAAATATACAGATCATGAAAAACGTGTAGTAGCATACCATGAGGCAGGACACGCAGTTGTTGGACTAAAATTAGACGGTGCAAACGATGTACACAAAATTACAATAATTCCAAGAGGAAAAGCTGGCGGATATAATTTAATGATGCCAAAAGAAGAAACATACCTATCAACTAAAAAAGAATTGCTTGAATCAATTAGCGGTTTCTTAGGTGGTAGAGTTGCAGAAGAATTGATTTTTAACGAAATTACAACAGGGGCACATAATGATTTTGAAAAAGCAACAAAAATTGCTCGTGCAATGGTAACAGAGTATGGAATGAGTAGTTTAGGACCAGTTCAATTTGAACATCAAGAGTCAAGCGTATTTTTAGGTAGAGATTATAATAAGAGTAGAAATTTCTCAAGTCAAATAGCATATCAAATTGACGAAGAAATTAGAAAAATTATTTCAGAACAATATGAAGTAACTAAAAAAATCATAACTGAAAATAAAGATTTATTAACATTAATTGCTGAAACATTATTAGAACACGAAACAATAACAAAAGAGCAAATTGAGTTCTTAGTAGAAAATGGTAGAATGCCAAAAGAAGAAGAACTTGAAAAAATAAAAGAAGAAGAAAAAAAAGCAAGTAAATATGATGAAATGACAATTGATGAATTAAAAGATTTGGCAAAAGAAAAAGAAATAAAAGGATATACTAAAATGACAAAAGAAGAATTAATTGATTCTCTATTAAAAGAAGATTAATTCTTTTTTTCTTCATAAAAAAGATAGATTTTATCTAAAATATATGATAAAATTAAATAAGTGTAAATTAAGAAAATGGTGATGTTATGGGAAAAATTATCGCACTAGTAAATCAAAAAGGTGGAGTAGGAAAAACTACGTCAAGTATAAATTTAGCTGCATCTTTAGGAGTACTAAAAAAACGAGTTTTATTAATAGATTTAGATCCACAAGGAAATGCTTCAACAGGAGTAGGAATTGACAAGGGAGACATTAAATGTGGAATATACAATTTGCTAATAGATGAGTGTAGTATAGAAGATACAATTATAAAAACAAAATTTAAAAATCTATATGTAATACCTGCATCAATTAATCTAGCAGGAGTAGACATAGAGTTGTTAGATAGAACTCATGAAGATAGAACTTTTAATAGAAACTTACAACTAAAAAAAAATTTAGATTTAATTAAAGATGATTTTGACTTTATAATAATTGATTGCCCACCATCACTTGGTATATTGACTACAAATGCTCTTACTGCAGCGGATTCAGTGATAATTCCGGTACAATGCGAATTTTTTGCACTTGAAGGAATTATGCAATTAGTAGCAACCATCATGATGGCACAAAAAACATATAATCCAAACTTACAAATAGAGGGTGTTTTATTAACTATGCTAAATAGTTGTACAAATCTTGGGTTAGAAGTAGTAGAAGAAGTCAAAAGTTACTTCAAAGAAAGAGTATATGACACCATCATTCCAAGGTTAGTAAGATTATCAGAAGCCCCAAGCCATGGTAAGCCAATTATCGCATATGATCCACATAGTAGAGGAACAGAGGCATATTTGAATTTAGCTAAGGAAGTGATTAGTAGAAATGGAAAATAAGAAAAAAGCATTAGGCAGAGGTTTAGAAGCATTATTTAACTCAGAAAATTTAGATTTAGACATAAATAATATTCAAAAATTAGAAACAAAAATTTATGAATCATCAACAAAGGAAGAAATTGTAGAAATAAATTTAGATGAACTAAGAGCAAATCCATATCAGCCAAGAAAAAACTTTGATGAAGAAGCCTTAAAAGAATTATCTGAATCTATTAAAGAACATGGTGTATTTCAACCAATAATTGTAAAAAAAAGTATTAAAGGATATGAAATAATAGCAGGAGAAAGAAGAGTAAGAGCTAGCAAAATGGCAGGTCTTACAAAAATACCTGCAATAGTAAGAAATTTATCAGATGAATTAATGATGGAAATCGCACTATTAGAAAATTTACAAAGAGAAAATTTAAATTCTATAGAAGAAGCATTAGCATATAAATCAATGATTGAACAATTACAAATAACTCAAGAACAACTTGCTCTAAAAGTTGGAAAAAGTAGAAGCCACATAACAAATATGCTTGGATTACTAAGATTACCACAAGAAGTACAAGGAATGGTTATTGATAAAAAAATATCTATGGGACATGCCAGAGTATTAAGTAAAATAGAAGATGATAATAAAATAGTAGAACTAGCAAATAAAATAGTTGAAGATAAAATGGCAGTAAGAGAAATCGAACAAATTACAGATAATAAAGATATTGAAAAAAAAGTAAAAATTAATAGACATGTTAATAATGACAATAATTATAAATATGTTGAAAATATTTTAAGAGATAAATTTGATACTAAAGTAAAAATAAAAGATAAAAAAATAGAAATAAATTTTACAAGTGATGCAGATTTAAATAGAATACTAGAAATTATGGAGATAATAAATAAATAATGGTGATGCCTAAATGGAAAAAGAATATAAAATAGGAAGCATTGTAACAATGAAAAAGCCACATCCATGTGGAACAAATGAATGGGAAATAACACGTACCGGAGCAGACATCAAAATAAAATGTATAAAATGTGGAAGGTCAATTATGCTTCCAAGAATTGAATTTAATAAAAAAATTAAAAAGATTATAGAATATTAATGGGGTGAATATATGAAGTATATTGGTGATAGTAAATGAAAAAAAAGAAAGATAAAAAAATACTCGGACCAGTAATAACAATTTTATTAATAATAGTAACTGTAATGATATTAAGTTTTATATTTTCAATGCTTAATGTTGGAGGACAGGAAACGTATATAAAAGATGGTTCTCTTGAAACAAAATACGTAACTGTAAATAACCTAATAAGCGGTTCGGGGTTAAAGTACATATTAAGCAATGCAATAGTAAATTTTCAAAAATTAGAACCTGTAATTCTTTTGATAATAATGTTAATAGGAACAGGAATATGTGAAAAAAGTGGATTATTTAAAATAGTTTTTTCAGGACTAAGAAAATTAAAAACAACAGTTCTTATATTTATAACAATATTTTTAGGAATTATTTCATCATATATAGGAGAATATAGTTATATACTATTAATACCAATCATAGGAATCGCATATAAATATGCAAATAGAAATGCAATGTTTGGAATAATAACATTATTTATATCAATAGGTCTAGGATACGGTTTAGGAATAATATGCAATTATGATGATTATCTTCTTGGAAATTTAACGCAAGCAGCTGCAAGTCTAGAAGTAGATAAAAATTATAAATATAATCTTTTATCGAACCTATATATATTATTAGCGGGAACTATGATATTCTCTGTAGTTTCAACATTTATAGTTAAAAATTTCTTGTTGACAAAGTTTGAAGAAGTAAAACATTATGAAAAAGATGAGGTTCAAGATTCAAAAAAAGGATTATTAATTACTAATATATGTTTTGTATTAATGATTTTAGCAGTAATTTACATGATTATTCCTAATTTACCAAACTCAGGATTATTATTAGATAAAAGTGCTAATGATTATATATCGAGTTTGTTTTCATCAAATTCACCATTTGCCCGTTCTTTCATATTTATCGTTAGTGTTATTATGATGGTATGTGGATTAATATATGGAAGAATATCAGGAAACATAAAAGATACAAATGAATTTAGCATAGGACTAGGATATAGCTTTGATCAATTAGGGTATGTGTTTGTACTACTATTCTTTTTCTCACAAATGATAGCAATCATAGATTGGTCAAATATAGGAATTGTGTTGTCATCAATTTTAGTAGAAAGTATAAGTAGCGTTCAAATTTCTGGAATATTCTTAATAATTATTTTCTTCCTTGCAGTTATTTTGGTAGGAATATTAATACCATCTACAATTACAAAATGGACAATAATGTCTCCAGTAATAGTACCATTATTTATGAGAGCAAATATTACACCAGATTTCACACAATTTATCTTTAGAATTGCAGATGGAATTGGTAAAACAATAACTCCAACCTTTATTTATTTTTTCATAATGATGGCATTTATGCAAAAATATAATAAGGATAATGAACACAACATTACAATATTTAGAACAATTAAATTAATGAGTCCAACAATATTAATACTATCAGGAGTGTTGATATTATTCTTAATTATATGGTACATATTAGGATTACCTATGGGAATATCAATGTACCCTACATTATAAAAATTCAAATTAATTTTGAATTTTTTTATTTATAATCACATGTAATAAAAACTTGACAACAAATATTAACATTGCTATTATTTATTTTACAAAGAAAGAAGTGTACCAACATGAATACTAAAAAAATAGAAATTATTAATTATATATGATATAATAAAATTGAAAGAAGGAATAATATGAGTCTAACAGCAGGAATAGTAGGATTACCAAATGTTGGTAAATCAACATTATTTAATGCAATAACAAAACAAAAAATACTTGCTGCAAATTATCCGTTTGCAACTATAGATCCAAACGTAGGAATGGTAGTGGTACCAGATAAAAGAATTGATTTCCTAAATGAATTATATCAACCAAAAAGTTTAGTACCAACTACATTTGAATTTACAGATATAGCGGGCTTAGTAAAAGGTGCATCAAATGGAGAAGGATTAGGAAATAAATTTCTATCGCACATAAGAGAAGTTGATGCAATAGTTGAAGTAGTAAGATGCTTTGATGATTCAAATATTACTCATGTAGACGGCAAAGTGGATCCAATAAGAGATATAGAAACAATAAATGCAGAACTTGCCATAGCAGATTTAGAAGTAATTGAAAATCGAATTGGAAGAATAGGAAAAAAAGCTGCAATGTCAAAAGATAAAGAAACAAAACAAGAAGTAGAATTATTGCTAAAACTAAAAGAAAATTTAGAAAAAGATATTGCAGTAAGACAAGTAGAATTATCTGATGAAGAAAAAAAATTAATAAAATCTTTTAATTTATTAACAGCAAAACCAATTATTTATATGGCAAATATAAGTGAAGAAGACTTAATTGAAGGAGAAAACGAATATACTAAAAAAGTAGAAGAATATGCTAAAAATAGTAATTCCAAAGTTGTAACAGTAAGTGCAAAAATAGAATCAGAATTATCAGAACTATCTGATGAAGAAAAAGAAATATTTTTAAGAGACTTAGGAGTAAAAGAAGCAGGATTATCAAAATTAATTACAGCAACATACGATTTACTTGGATTAGAAACATTTTTTACAGCAGGACCAGATGAAGTACGAGCATGGACATATAAAAAAGGGATGAAAGCCCCATCTTGTGCAGGAATAATTCATACAGACTTCGAGAAAGGATTCATTAAAGCAGAAGTAATGAGTTTTGAAGATTTAGAAAAATATAAAGATGAAAAAAAAGTAAAAGAAGCAGGTAAACTTAGATTAGAGGGAAAAGAATACATAATGCAAGATGGAGATATCTGCTACTTTAGATTTAATAAATAAAAAGGAGTGAATAAAATGAAATTACAAGAAGTATATACAAAGGTATTTGCATGGATGTTTTTAGGTTTATTATTAACATTTGGCACAGGATTTACAGTAGCAAATAACTTTAAATTATTAGAAATGATATTTCAGGGACCAACAGTTTGGATTTTGATGATAGCAGAATTTGCAATTGCAATCTTTTTATCAGCAAGAATTTATAAAATGAGTTCAACAACAGCAAGTATTTGCTTTATTATTTATACAATATTAACCGGATTAACATTTTCATCAATTTTTGTAGTTTACAAATTATCATCAATAATATTTATATTTGGATTAACAGCAGTAATATTTGGAATATTTGCATTTTTAGGAGCAGTATTAAAGATAGATCTAACAAAATTTGGAACATACTTATTTATGATTTTAATAGGAATAATAATAAGTCAAATAGTTAATATATTTTTAAAAAGTCAAATATTTGATTTAGTAACAACATCAATAGGAATAATAGTATTTATGTTATATGTAGCATACGATATGCAAAAAGTAAAACAAATGTGTGAATATAATTCAGGTTTATCAGCTACTAACCTAGCAATTATTGGCGCTCTAGAACTTTACTTAGACTTTATAAATATATTTATCAAATTACTAAGATTATTAGGAAAAAGTAGAGATTAACCATATTTAAATATGGTTTTTTTTATAATAAAATCCTTTACAAAGAAAAAAATATTTGTTATAATTTAACACGAGTATTAATTTACTCCTTGCTTCAAAAGAAGCCAACAGACCACAAGGAGGTGTAGCAAATGAAAAATTATGAAATTATGTTTATAGTAAAACCAACATTAAGTGAAGATGAAATCAAAAAAACAGTAAAAAATTTTGAAGAAGTAATTAAATCTAATGGTGGAAAAGTTACTGAAACAGAAGAAATGGGTCAAAGAGAACTAGCTTATGAAATAAAGAAGTTTAAAAGTGGATACTATTACATATTCACAGTTGAATCTGAAGACGATAAAGCTATTAAAGAATTTGATCGTTTAGCGCTTATAAGCAACGATATAGTTCGTCACTTAATTACAAAAATTGAAAAATAAGAAGAGGTGTAATTATGAATAGAGTAGAATTAGTCGGAAGATTAACTGCAAAACCTGAACTAAGATATACAAGTTCAAATCTTCCTTATGCAAGATTTTCTGTAGCAATAAACAGAACATTTAATAATGCACAAGGAGAAAGAGAAACAGATTTTATAAATATCGTAGTATGGAGAAAACAAGCAGAAAATGTTTGTAATTTTTTAGA
>AUXO012822881.1_pt1 | contig 15931 bp, 25 predicted proteins | sample 768731 | NCBI WGS metagenome assembly AUXO01 (sample SAMN02715735, study PRJNA202380) | gut metagenome | biome: sheep rumen | host: Ovis aries | place: New Zealand: Palmerston North
GCGTATGCTATAGACTGGCTCAACTCTCGTGAATACGAAGGAGAAATGGTTGCACTAAAGAAAGGCAAAACCGCTATAACAGTCAAAAAAGGCAACACAGAAAAGACATTGTATCTCTGTGATACAAACGGCATGATGCGCGGGAGCATAGAGGAAACAATGATAAGATTTGAGCAAAGGCTTATAAGAAGTCTTTGACAGTTTGCCTTGTTTACACCCCCCAAAAAAAATAAAGGAGAAGCAATATGTCTAAATACGATGTAACATTTGCTATTGAAATAGCGAGAGAAAAGAGTGCTTGTATTCTTTCTGAATATGAGAGATTTTTTGAGCTTAATAACATTTCTACCGATGATGCGAAAAATCCAGATGTTTCAAAGTATTGGGAGCTTGTGCGACTAAGTGACAACCTTTATACCGCACAAACTGTTGAAGAAGTAAAAGAAACGGAAGCGACGTTTGAAACGGCAAGAAGCCATATCAGAAAGGCTCTCGGTTATGATGTATGATTATTCAAACGACGAGCTTCAAAAAGCAGTCAAATATATGTATAAACGTCTAACTGACGGCAAAAGCCCTGTTGATGCTCCGAGAGCTGTATTATTGGGCGGTCAATCAGGAAGTGGCAAAACCACAATACATAATATAGAGCAGGCCGCCGACCCCAACGTTATAATCATCAATGGCGATGGATTTCGTGCCAAGCATCCACTATATGAAAAGATATGCCAAGCCGAAGGCGATGACTTTGTGAAGTACACCCAAGATTTCGCAAACGAATTGTGTAATGAGCTTATAGCCAGATTGAGCGATGAAGGATATAATCTTGTTATCGAAGGCACGTTGCGAACAACAGAAGTGCCGCTTGCATCATACGACTTACTGAAAAGCAAGGGATATACTGTAGAACTTGCGATAATGGCAACACCAAAAGAAGTGTCGTGGCAAGGAACAATTGATAGGTATAACCAAATGTTGTTGGCAGGGTATTACGCAAGAGCAACAACAAAAGAAAGCCATGATACAATCGTAAACAATATAGTTCCAAATCTTCGAGAACTTTATAATATGCAAGTGTTCGACAACATCGTTATATATGACAGAGAAGAAAACTGCTTATATGATATGAGTAAAACACCAAATATAGACCCATCTAAAATACTTCACAATAAGATTTTCGGTTTGTCAAGAGACGAAAAAGGAAAGAAGAAATGAGCGTAAAGCCTGTAAGCGAAATCCCCACCGAAAGAGCGGCAAGGCAAAAGTCTTACCGCCAGATGATAAGAGAAGATATAGCGTATGCTGTACAAAACAACATCCTGAAATTTGAGTTTGAAGGAGATTACAACTTTGAGTCTCTTCCGAATGCTGCAAAGCAGATAGCGGATGAAATATACATAAAAAATCTTTGGAAAAGAGGTTTGCCCTATGTAAGCCAAAGGTGTTCACCTTATATTCGGATAACAAGCACAAAGGGTACAACCAGAAGACACGTTTTTTGTGAAATAACCCCCGATAACCTTGAAAAGCTGATACAGAAAGCGATGGTGCTGAGAGATGGAGACACATAACAAAGCCGTTATGGAAAAGCTCAAAAAAATATACGCTCTCGTTTTGAAAGGCGAGGACGGGGAGCGCCAAGCCGCCGAAAAGGTATTCAATGACCTTTGTAAGAAATATGAGGTTGCTTTGTCGGACATACAAGATGATTTTGATAATGCGCCTCTGTATTATTATCATTTTAATTATTCAAATTCATATACAAAAATCTTGTTGATACAAATAATAAAGAAAGTTACTCAAAGTGCGGATAAAATATATCACCTTCGCGATGAAAATGGCAAGAGAAGGAGAAACGTTCTTTCTGCTGAATGTACATACGAGCAAAAAGTTGAAATTGACATTCTGTATGACTTCTATAAGATGCTTTGGGAAAAGGAACTTACCACTTTTATGTACGCCTTTTGCATAAAGCATAAATTGGAAAGAACGCTGTCCGATGAAGAAAAAGAACGCGCCCTAAACGCTCCTTCTTTCTTTTCGGAAGACGAGAGCCGCCGAATGCTGGAGATGGTTAAGGGCTTGTCAGATGATGAGGCTGAATTAACTAAATATCTAATGAAAAACAAAGGAGAACAGTTATGAAAAAATGGAAAGTAACAGCAGAACTGTTTTGGTCGGCAGAAAGAATTGAATCTGTCGTCGTAAAGGCAAACACTGAACGTAAAGCGAGACTGTATGCGGAGAATGTCTTCAAGAAGGAATATCCCGATGTTGGAAGCATGATAAGCATTCAAAGCATTGAGCGGGTAGAGTAAGAAAGGACATAGATTTTGAAATAATAATAAGTGCCGCTTATCTTATTAAGCGGCACTATTGCTTTTTATGCCGATTGAAAATATCCGTTTTTATTCATAAAAAAACAATCATACCGAATTGACATAGGACAGATTTCATGTTATAATATAGTATATATCAAATTTTGGCTTATATTAATTTAAAAAATTCCCCACTGGGGAATTAGGAGATTATTATGTCACATTTTTCTCATTCCGATGACCGAATAGAACAAGCTCATAAAGAACACATAAACAAGTATAAAATGGCACATTGTATCGGTGTAGCTGAATTTATGCGGGAGAATGCAGAAAAATACGGCATCGACCCAGATGTAGCATATACGGTTGGCCTTTTACATGATATAGGCTATCTTGAAGGGAGAAGAGACCACGAAGCCACGGGAGCTGATATATTGACCGCCACATTTGGCGAAAATGTAGATAGGTCGGTTATTAACGCCATTGCTTACCACGGAACAAACCCGTACAAGCTGAACCAAGAAGATATAACCCCTATTCACGTTCTTCTTATAGATGCCGATATGTCGGTCAACGCAAGAGGATTTCGCGTAGGACACGAGGATAGGCTTAAAGACATTGCTCGCCGCTACGGGACGGACGGCATTGAATTTGAAACTGCATCAGCTACCGTTAGGTATGTTGAAGAATATCAAGATAAACAACTGAATAGAAGTCAGCACAAGCACAAAACCGACGAAAGGGAGATGTAACTTTATTATGAAAATCACAGAGAGCAGAAAGAGAGCAATATGCGAATTTTGCAGTCATTATAATTCAGATGAAATAACAGCTGTTTATCTTCTGGAAGACGGCGACAGCGCACCTACGGACGGAGAAGACGAAGAACCAGTGTTGGCAATAGATTCATCGTACCCATCGAACAGCAGAGAATTTCTTGTAATCGAGGGAAATGTAAGCGAGTGCGTTGGCGGGGCAGTAACATATCACTTTGTCGAGGATATAATAAATGACCCTGAAAAGTCAAGTAAATACTCGGCTAAGATAGCAGACTCGTATTCCCTTATTTATAAGGCGTTGATGTGAAAAAGGAGTTAAGATATGGGAATGACAAGTAATCAGCTGACTCTTGTAGAGGCTGTTGCAAAAAACGATTGGGCGATGGCGAGAATCGCAGCAATTGCCTGTTGCACTGAAGACACGACCCAGAAAAACGCGGCTCATTGTGAATACTATAAAAAGATGCTTGAAACAGCAGGGAGCATGATAGAGTTACCCGCAGGGCTTTATGGACTAATGGTGCTTGAAAACTTGTCTACTTCCTTCCACGAAGATAGGTACTACTTATCTGAAAGGGAACGTAAGGTCTTTAACAGCATACGCCGTATGTCTAATGTGAATGAGCGCCTTGCCGCTCTCGGAATACCTTATCTGAATGCTACGATGCTCTATGGTCCAAGCGGCACTGGTAAAACGATGTTCGGAAGATATGTGGCATATAAAATGAATTTGCCTTTTTGCTATCTGAATTTTTCAGAGATACTTGATAGCTACATGGGAAACACATCGAAAAACATAGTAAAATGCTTTGACTATGTAAAAGGAAACCCTTGCGTATTTATGCTCGATGAAATAGACTGTATAACGCTTGCACGAAAAAGCGGTAGCGGCGAAACAGGTGGAGAACTCGGAAGAACCACTATAACGCTTATGCAGGAGCTTGATAAGTTACCGAACAATGTTATAGTTATTGCCGCCACGAACCGATACGACCGTATAGACGATGCTATAAAAACACGTTTTGCTTTTGCGCACGAAATCAAAAAGCCAAATGATGAAGAGAAACGCATCATTATACAGAAATTTATAACATCTGTAGGTTATTCCTTTACGGAAAGCGAGATAAACACAATGGTAAGCGGCTACGACACACCAAGAGCTATAGGCAAAGCCTTGACACGAGCGCTCGCCGAAAAAATCGAGCAGGAGCAAGAACAGAAAACAGGATTGGAGATGGTTTCATGAATAAAGAAAATGTACACGCAGACCTTATGATTGCCAAAGGTATAATCTATGGTGATAGCCATAACCCATATATGTACAACATGGCGGCATATCACAGCGTTCAGGCCATTGAAAAGTGCCTGAAGGAACTTCTTGTAAGAACAGGCAATTATGAGGAAGAAAACCTCAAAACACATAATGTACCCGAACTGCTTATAAAGCTCGAAAGGGAATATGACGGATTCATCAACGCACACCCCGTTATCTCAGATAACGGTCATCAATATATGATGCTTAACACTATACGTTATGAGGATAAACTGTGTCCTCAAAGCGTAGCGAAGGGAATATATAAACAGGCACAGGGCATATATAACGAAGTATATTCCAACATCAGGCTGAAACAATATGATGTTCAAGCCGAAATTTCATAATAATATATAAGCGCCTCATTTCATCTGACCAATTTATCGCGGTTTTATTAATTATTTCTTATTTTTTCACAAAATACTTGACAGGGGATAGATTTTGTGTTATAATATAGAATGTAAAGAGCAGGAAGCTCTTTAAAAGAAGCCGATAAAGTGGACAGAAAAGAGGTAAACAAAATGGCATTAGGTATTTGTTTATTGGCATCAGCATTTTTCCTTCAGTTTGTATTGCAGGCTGAAGACAACACTGCTGCGGTGGTCCTTGTCATAAGCGGCTCTATCCTTATAGCACGGGCTATGGATGAAAGAGAGCAAAGCAAGGAACGCAAAGCTAAGTTGAAAGAGCTGAGAGAAGCCGCAAGATTGAAACAGTATCTTGAAGAGACCGAAAGCACAAATACAATGAGAAGGGCGGCATAAGCCGCCCCCCAAAAAAAACAATAAAGGATAGAACAGCAAATGGTGAACAAAAAGATATTTCCCGTGTTCGGCGTATCAGAAAAAGTTCAGAAGGCTGTAGGAAGAGATTGAATAAGCGACGATGAAATGCAATAAAGCGCGTTACTATGTATCTCTATTGGCTTTATCAACGGCATTATCGCTTGGTAGCTGTGCCGCCGACGCTGAAGAAAGCGCTCGCGCATACGCAAAAGCAAACTACGGCGAAGCCGAATACATAGGGTGCGAGAATTCAGAGCAAGGGGATAGGTATATTTTCGCTGACACCGAATACGGCTTTAATTACTTTGTGTCCGATTCGGAGAATGTCACCGCGCCTCTTTATGAAACTAAGTTGTCCAATTTCAGCGCGGTTTATTTAGCCTGTGCCGACTCGTTCCTGATGAACGAATACGACCGAATCCAAACGGAATATAAGGTTAAGCTTTTCATTCCAGACAGGTCTATAGACTACTTTTGTTTTTGCAGCCTAATGGCTGACGATGAAGATACAGGTATAAAAGCTGCTGAGGCACTTGCTTCTGCGTATCAAGCTTACGATACAAGAAAATGGTGGCAAAGCAAAGGAATGTCAATCGAAATCATCAACACTAATCGCGCAAGGCTTGGGTCATATTATTATGACGGTAAGCGGTATGTCAGCAAGGAAGAATCTACTATATCATTTTATACCAACTATGTTCACCAACACATTGACAAACAGGCAACATACAAAGAAAAAACAGTTGTTTCAATAGATGATTTTGCATCAACTTTCGAGACCGTGCCTGATTTTACAGGGGAAAACTGGGATATAGGTAACGTCGTTACCATTTACTATTTTATTTCGGGCGACGGCTCGGACATATTTGTCGCAGATGCGTTTTACCTCGGAAACCCATGTGTTTTACAAGCTTCAGAGAGGCAATAAAATATAAACATAAAATCTGTCCATAAAATATTGACAGGGGATTGATAATATGTTATAATATAAGGAGAGTAAAATGTCAGAGATAAAACCGAATGTATTACGCAATAGATATGTTTATACAATGAAGTTTACTTATACAGATGTCGTCAATAATATGACTGATGGACCTACGAATGCTATAGCCGAAAAAATCTCACAGCACGGCGGCAAAGTCATAAACTTTAACCATGTGGTTATTGGCGGCAACATGACAACACCGATATATCTGTTAAGTTTCATTCACTACGAAGCTGTAAGTCCGATTATATTATAACTCCAAACAGGCTGTTAAACCATGCTTTGTTGAGAGTGGTATAAAAATAAAAGAAAGAGAGAAAAAAACATGGCTAAAAGCAAAGAAGATAGAGAAGCGGAGCGCCTGAGAGCGATAAAGATTATTAAAGACTCAGGCCTGTCTTATGTGAAAATTGAAGAGATAACAGGTATATCATACAGCACTATTGCTGGATGGATGTTGAGAGGGAAGACCCCACCCAAATATACGGTGGACCACATTGAAGACAGAATCAACGCCTATCTCTATCGTAGCACATCAAATGCTGATGCTATTCGTAATATGCAGAACAAAGAGTTGCAGAGCATCATCGAAGAAATCAGGGACGCTGCTCTCGAAGCGAAGGGCGACATAGCTCAGATGCCAAAAAAGTATCAAGATATCGAAACGTGGCTACAGGGAACAGACTTGCTCCACGACTCTCTGTATATATACAACCCAAACACCAGAGAAACCAAGCTGTATGATGATGAGGTCGAGCGCGAAAAAGATGAGCTTTCGGATATGATACCTCGTATTCCTCTAAAAAACAATAAATGAGTACAAACACGCTGACTGTAAAAGACCGAACCAGACAATATCATAAACACAAAGCGGGTAAGCCTAATGCTCCTATGAACGCGAGAGCGCTGACAGGCTACGCATATTTCGGACTTAAATGGCTTGCTATCTTTTTTATGATTGCACAGCTCGCATTTGTGTTTATAGATAAAAATATCCAGAATCCGCATCCAGACGATACCAGTATGGCAGTAGGGATATACGGTGAAAGCGGAGTGTACCTTAATCAAGTGGAAATTATTCCGACCCCCTTAAAGGTCGCTCTTTCCATTGTAGGCAGAATGTCATTTCCTTTGTTTTCGTATCTTTTGGTAGAGTGCTATAATCATACGAAAAATAAAAAGCGTCATATTATAAGGCTACTTGTTATTTCAATTCTCAGCGAAGTACCGTGGGATTATATTGTTAGTGGAGAACTCGTAGACTTCAACTCTCAAAACGTAGCTGTTACATTGACAGCAGGCTTTGCAATGCTGATGATGTACGACTTGCCACTTAAAAATTATTTAAAACAGTATAGTCCCAAAATCGTCAACGATGAGAAGAAGCTAAAAAGAAATGAGCTTATCATAAAAATAGGAATAACAGGAGCTTTTTCAGCTCTTACGATGTACTTCAAAAGCGAATATAATTGGTCTGGCATACTGCTTATTGCAATGCTGGCGTTTGCAAGGTCGTCTGACCACAGAGTAAGGTGGACAATAGCTGCATTTTCAGTGTTCGTGCTTGCGCAAGCAAGCAACAGCCTCGCTTCGCTCGCGGTGCTTTTGCTTATTCCAATCGTTTTGATACCGCTTGCTTATTCCGAAGGGAAATCAGGGCGCAAAACGAGTTTTATAGAAAACAAGACTATACGATTGGTTGCCAGATGTTCATACACCGTGATGCTAATGGCATTATGTGTCTGCAAGATGATAATAAGTTTTTAGGTGGGTAAAAGTTATGGAAAAATATGAGAACGACAAATTCATGAGAATCGACGACTTGCGGGAGATACTGGACATATCCAGAACCGTAGCCGATAGACTTTGCGCTATGCCTGATTTTCCGTCGTTGAAAATCGGAAGAAAGGCATATATTGATAAGGAAAAGTTTTATATTTGGCTTGCAAATAATATCAATAAGACTGTAATCACGTCATTATCAGAGTCAGAACCCGACTCTGACAGCGACTTGGAATCCGAGAACAACGAAGAACAGAAAGATGACAGTCGCAACGCGACAGCCAACCAAGGAGATAAATAATGAAAAAAAGACTCGCTTCAGCCACAGTATTAAGCATTCTTTTGTTATCGTCATGTAATAATTCGCCAACAGAAGAAACAATGCCAATAACGAAAGCAGTTTCTATGGAAAACCTTGATTATGCAAAAACTACATCAAATGAGGAATTCGATGATGAAGAAACAACTACGGCTGTAACAGACGACAATGGAGAAATTGTAACTCTGTTAATCGAAAGCGGAACTACTACCAGTGTTGTCGGCGGCGGCAGAACTGGCGGCGGGAACGGCGGGAACGATTCGCCCGAAGCTGATAAAAATGCGCCCGATAAATATACAGACATCGAAATTGAACCTGTTAAAAATTTGACGTTCGGCAAAATTAATGTTGCTTATTATTATCATACTGAGAAAACAAGCGATGTAACAGAATACACCGTTAAAGACTTTGAAGATATACTCAGAGCAGAAGGTGTGGAGATAACCGACGAAATAAAAGAAGCACTGACTTTTGATGTAACTTCTAACGGATATACACGAAGCGGTATTTCTGAAGAACGAACGTTTGGTGAAGGTCCATATCTCTTTTACAGCCTCGGCGGTTGGTGTGGCGGCTATATATCATCATATCTGGAAGACTCTAAGCCTTTCGTTATAAACTTTGAACCAAGTGATAAATGCAAATGGAGATTTAATTTTTCTTCATTTGAACAAAGAATTACTAATAGCGAAGGCGAAGCTATAGATGATTCTTATGTATTAACAGAAGAAGAAAAGGAAGCAGAAGACCAAGTAGATGATGAGGGCCATTATTATTTTGAGCTGATGAAAAACGGCAAGATAATCAGAGACCCTGAAAAAATCCCTTCTCATCCAAGCGATTTAAACGATACCGATGTCAAAGCCATTGCAACTACTTTAGGAGATTTTGAAAAGCTCACAAACACAGGAGATGCTTCATATCTGCCTAAAACAGAGATAACATATTTTGTTGACGTTAAAGGCGATGAAGAAAGAAAAGAGCTTAAAGTCGGAATGTCATTCCAGTCTCTTGAAGATAAAATTGGCAAGGGAGCGAAAGTAGAAACAACAGAGACTAATGAAATCACAGGCGAAGTCACTGATAAAACGTACTATATATATAAGACCGAGGACTTTACTCTTATAGTTGAGACATTTGAGTACGAGGACGCAGAATATGAAAGTCCTCTTCTGGAAGGTTGCCCCGATGACAAGGTTCTTGTTAAAACGTTAATCCTTCTCGATAACGAATTTGACTATCGGTCCGACCCCGAAGAAACGGAAACGGCGGTGACAGAAGAATCTGTTGCTGAAACCATTCCTTCCGAAGCAGAAACAACCACATCCGAAGACAATTCTGCTGATACAACAGTAGCAATGTGATAAAAATATGGCGCAATGTATTCTATGCTCGAAGCATTCGATAGGTCGAGTTTGCCGAAAGTGTAAAAAAAGAATTCCTTCGGGATATAACATCAAATACAAGGAAGATTTTGATGTGGTAGCCGAAGTAAAACGGAATGAAAAGCGTAAAGAACAATTTCAAGCCACAAAAACGCTTGGATTGCTCGAATTTGACACCGAAAACCATCTGTTTCATATTGATAACAGTTATTATAGCGTTTTGGACGTGTCCGCTTTCTCGTTCTATACAGGAGAGCCGCGATATCAGTATGGCTTGTTTGGCAGATTTGATATGAAAGCCGACATTTATTTTACATTTACTCCTATAGAACAAGAGCGCCGTATAAGATGTGTCAAGAGAGCGGAACACTGTAAATACTATAATAACGGCGACGTTGTGAGTGTTGAACCACCCGCAAATATGCAAATCATGAACGAAACATTTCGTCAAATGATTGATGATGAATATTATGTTTTAAAAAGACAGCTCTTCGCGGCAGGCGAATAGAGAAAGGGTGTTTTATGATAACAATTGAAGAGTTCAAAAGATTGAGCCGCGAGGACCAGTTAAAAGAGTATCTTAATTTAACAAGCCAGATTGAGGAAAACAAAAAAGAAATCAATTCGGCTACAAAAAAAATCGAAAAGGGGCTTGCCGACCTTTCAGATGACGTGAACAATCTTATGGACATAATTGGGAAAATAAAAGAGAAACAAGCAGAAAGAGAAGCAGAGTACGGTGGAAGCGTTTCAAATCTTTCTGATGTAACGAATGAACTTATTCGCAAGTGCAAAGCCTTGTCTTCATCCGACAAGGATGATAGATAAAACAGGCTCAGGTACTTAATTATATAGGATAGGAGAGAGGCGGCATTGGAAGCAAACATAAATTGGGAAGAAGTGCTTAACGCTCTTCAGACAACGCACACTCTCACAATACGAAAGATATGTCAGTATCTTAAAGTGAACAGATGGTGGGTGTCTAAATATATATGCCCTCTTCTGGAAGAGAATAAAATATATCTTCCGAATGGCATGGCAAATAAAAAGTTGGCAAATTGGGTAGAGAAAGCCTCAATTGCTCTTAACCGTTCAGATTTAAAAGAGTCGTGCTGGTTTAAAAATGAAGATTTTTATAATCTTTTGCGTAACTCTGTTACGGAAGTGTCAAGACAAACTATACAAGTTCCAACAGAGCTATTTATAGACGACGACCAAAAAGACGAATTCAAAAGACAATACGATGAATACTCAGAGCAAATAGGCATAATATTGCAGTATGACCGCTTTGATGAAAAAAAGGTGAGCGAGCTTAATAAAATCACCAACAAAAGAAAAGCCCTATGGCTAACATTGGTGACAGATGAAAAAAAGCTCATTTATAACGAAGGCATCGGTCTATATAACAAAAGAACGGCAACCGAAAGAACGGTAGTGAAGCCTGATTTTGATATAGTAGACAAATTGCTTAGTTGGGTTTCTCCTTCCGATATTAAAGACTACGGCGATTCTGACGAACAAATATATCGTATGTTTTTTAATGAAGGATATTATCGCATTGATTTACAGATAAACGACTCAGACAAAGGGAAAAAAGTGTACTATCTTGAAGATACAGAAAAGATTCCATACCATTATGTAAATCAATATATACCGTATCAATATGACAAGTGGATAAAAAATCAAGCGACGCTCGCGCCGAAAATCTGAAAAGAGGATGCACAATATGTATAGAATTACACCTGAGATGGCCAGCAGGCTACGGTTTATCAAGCCTGCCCTTGCCGCTCAAATATACGGTATGCACATAAATACCATGTATAAAAAGATAAAAAGCGATGGCATAGTCCATATCAGAATAGACGGGTCTGTTCGAGTGGCGGTATGGGCCGATGATTACCAAAAATGGATTGAACAGCAGAAAGAAGAAACTTTGAAAAAAAATGCTGACAATAATAAAGAACATCACGGCTCTGATGATACAAAAGACTTATAAAAGAAAAGAGGGAGAATTATGAATGTGTTTGAAAAAGACGAAGAACTGATGCTGAATTCGGAAGACAGGGCGCTTGCGGTTGATGAAGATGACTATGAAAAGCGCATATTTGAAAAAGTCGAAGAAATAAATGAACTTATAAAGCTTCGCAAGCTCGCAGAACCCAAAGGCGATAACAGAAAGGTGTTCATTGCAGTAAAAGGCGCTGACGGAAATACTTCTTTTGTTGCTTTCAGCAAGTTTGACATAGCTCGTATATGGGTTGAAAACGAGGCTTCTTATAAAGAGTTTAAAGCCGCTTTAGATGCAAAAGAGGCAAAAGCTCAAATGGCTAATCTCGGATTACTGGAAAGGAAGAAAGGTGTTCCTTTCTTTATGCAGTACAAAAAAAAGCCTGCTGAAGTGTAAAACACTAAATAAGTGCATCTCAACACAATATGGGCGGTTACGAATAAAATATAAAAGGGCGGCAAGTGCCGCTCTTTTTTTGTTTGATAATCAAAAACAATTATCTCGATTGTTTCAAAAAAAATTATTTCATATATTATACCAAAATACTTGACAGGGGACAGATTTTATGTTATAATTTAAGAAAGTCAAGTAACCCAAATGCTGAAGGAGAAAACAATGAACAGTATAAAATTATTTACCAAGTCATTTGATGACATCGCAAAAGAAATCGACATTATTCATCAGTCCGAAAACTCATACTTAGTAAGTCAGCCTTCGGATATAAGCAACGACATCAGTGATTTTTCCGAATACGGTCTGAATTCTTATGGAAAGCTTGTAGGTTTCCCGCCAAAGTTCATCGAAGAACTCAGCGTCACAAGCCCAGAACTTGCTAAAAACATACTTACGGACAGAGCAACCAATTATTTTAATCAGCACGGCGCTCCCTTTACTGCAAGAGAGTTTCTGGGAAAGGTCAGTGGTACAGTTTCTTCCAAGTATGCCTTTTATGACGACTATCAGGTAGCTCAGGTGCTTGAAAACAGCTCCATTGCAAAGCTCCCGTTTGCTGCGGGAATGGTAACGCCAGAAAGACTGCACTTACGGGCCATAGATGCAGAGCGCTCTTTCAAGATAAATAACGATAAGAGTGAGCTTTTCTTCTGTTATTTCATTAATAACAGTATGGTCGGCGGTTCGGCGTTCAGAGTTTGCCTCGGCATATTCCGTCTTGCTTGCACAAACGGAATGATACTTCCGATGAAGCAGTTCGTTCTCATGAGGCAGATACACAAAGGAACAAAAGACATCGCCGCCGAGTTCAACTCACAGATAGCTTTTCTCGAAAACAAGTCGAATGAAATTAAAGAGCTTCTTAACGACCTTTCTACATCTGATGCAAAGATACACGAAATGAGTGCAGACTATAAGGAAAGCTATCTCGCAAAGAGCCTCAACCTTTCCAAGAAAGAGACTGTAAAGGTGCTTGAACTCTATTCCAATACATACGGCGGCAGAACAAAGTGGGATATGGTAAATGCTATATCTGAATTTGCAAGAGACCTTAAAAACGTTGACCGCAGAGAATACCTCGAAACAAGAGCAATGCTTGTAGCGTAAATAACAAACTCTCCCCTGCATAAGCGGGGGAGAGAACCATACGGCCAAAGCAGGATAAAATCATCGGAGAATTACATAAATGAAAAAATTTCTTTTAGGGCTGGTTCTCAATATATTGGCAATTCTTATTCCATTAGGTTGTTTCACGCTTGGATTGCACTTTTTCGCAACAGATAAGGAGCTTTCAAAATACTTTTTTATAGCCGCAGGGATTACGCTGTTTTTATATTTTATTTTGCGTAAGCCGTTCGCCAACATACTGGGCGAGGGAAGGCAAAGCGTAGAATACGATGAATTCGGGCGGTCCAAGCGTAAAGGAAACTTTAAGCTTCTTTCAAGGGCTGAACAGGATGCCATTGACCTTCAAAAAGCGGCAGATATAGAAAGGTTGTTGTCTCAGCCCGTTTTGGCGAGAATGACAAAACAAGGAAGTAAGAATCCAGAAGAAGAACTGTCCAAAATGATTGGACTGACCCAAGTAAAAAAGAAAATTGAAGAAATGGCAGCTCGAATGAAATTTGAGCAGGAAGCAAATAAAGGGAAAAAGAAAAAAGACAGAATAAATTCAATGTCGGGAAGACATTGCGTGTTTTACGGGTCGGCAGGAACAGGTAAGACCACAAGTGCAAGAATAATTGCAGGGTTTCTATATAAATACGGCTATATAAAGAAAAACAAGGTAATAGAAACAGACGGCAATTTTCTTAAAGCGGGAGCTGACAGTGCGCTAAAGGTAAAGCTCCTTGTAGAAGCAGCATACGGCGGCGTTCTTTTTATAGACGAAGCATATATTCTCTGCGAAGGCGCTTACGGCTCTGAAGCTGTAGCAACTCTCATCAAGGAAATGGAAGATAATCGCGATAAATTCATTTGCATCCTCGCGGGATATACAAGCGATATGAACCGTCTGCTTGACAGCAATACTGGATTTAAGAGCCGTATAAAAGAATACCTTGAATTCCCCGATTATAGCATCGGAGAAATGCAACAAATATTTACAGTCATGGCTAATGCACAGGGGTTTGCAGTCACGGCAGGAGCATTAGAAAACCTTGAAACCAGACTCATCAAAGAAAAGAAGCTTAAAACATTTGGTAATGCAAGAACGGTGAGAAATGTTCTTGATGAAGCCATCGACAAACACTCTCTTAATATAGTAAAAAAAGTAATAGGCGAAGAAGAAAGGTTCAGGATAAATGCCGTGGACGTTTCTACTGCCATAGTAAGAAACGGCATAACATAATATAGCGGGGCTTGTAAAAAATGAAATTTGAAATCAAAGACACTTCTAATCTTCAACAGTCGCTTGAAGCAATTGTTTCTTATATCAAAAGTAAATATTCGGAAGACATAAAGAGTGCCACGGTATATATTACTCTCTCTCAAACGCGAACAAAAACAGACGAATATTCTGTAAGCGGCACTGACATAATCAAGGGAGCTGAAACAATGTTCAACAGCGACCAATATGAGCTTATTGAAAAGCTGAAAACAGAAATAGGCAGATATAAGCATGAATATTACAGTCGCATTCAGGAGATAAAACGTCAGATTAACTATGATAACATTTATATAGACGACAAGCGGCACTCAAAGGAAGCGCGAGAAAAACGCATTAAAGCAAGGGACAACCATAAGAATGAACTTTCTGAAATTACGCGCTTTTTTAATGAGCTTTTGATGACTTTTGACCTCAACGCCGCAGAGCTGCATTTTTCTTCCGACAAAGAAGGACTTGTTCTTACAGCATATAATGATAAATGCGAATTTACAATTAAGAAAAGCAACAAAGGGGTCTCGGAAGCTGTATTTAAGCGGAAAGAAATATAATTCCCCAGTGGGGAATTATGTGTTAGAGGGAAAAATGACATCAGATAATTTCTACAAAATACTCGCTATTTCCATTATAAAAGGGAAACGCTTCTTCCACTATTGGGGTGTGAATTATCAAATCGACCCTTCGGAACGTAAAAACGGCAAAGGAGAAGATATATATGATTTATATGTTATTACCGCCGACGGCAATAAATCTTTAGAGAGGTCTTTTGCCTGCAACGAAGCCAAACTGAAAAAATGGAGCGAATAAAAAATTATTTCATATATTATCACATTTTTGAAAATATTTTTACAAAAATACTTGACAGGGGATAGATTATGTGTTATAATATAAGAAAGTCAAGGCAACGTGACACTATAAGAAAGAGGTATCATCATGAGCGAAGTAAAAAACGTATTCAAGAAGTTAATCGCAGTTCAGGCAGAGGTCAACATCGGTAAGGATTCTTACAACAGCTTTGCGAATTGCAAGTACAGGAAGTATGAGTCCATTTTAAACTTCGTCAAGCCTATTGTGGCGAAAAACGAATGCGCTCTTTGGCTTACCGACACACTAATTACCGATGCAGGAGTACCGTATATCCAAGCGACCGCTCATTTCGTTGATGCCGAAAGCGGAGAAGAGATAACCGCAAACGGCTATGCGAGAGAAAGAGAAGCAGATGGAAGCAAAATGTCGGTAGACCAGTGTTCCCTTGCCGCTTCGTCCTACGCCAGAAAGAAAAGTCTTGAAGGTCTCTTTCTTATAGGCAGCAACGAGGACAGCGAAGAGAACGAAGACACAAATAAGCAGTTCAATGGCAAGCCTACCAACGGTTATTCCAAGGATGGATATAACAACAATCAGGATTACAGCGGAAAC
>AUXO014991101.1_pt1 | contig 15931 bp, 13 predicted proteins | sample 768731 | NCBI WGS metagenome assembly AUXO01 (sample SAMN02715735, study PRJNA202380) | gut metagenome | biome: sheep rumen | host: Ovis aries | place: New Zealand: Palmerston North
GCGGTTAAAACTGTAAAAAAAGAAAAACCTAAATATAATTATGAAAATGAAAATTTATATGAAGTTTTTAAAATTTATTTAGAATATTTTTCAATTTTATGTCATAAAGCAGAAAATAAAACCCCAATGTATAAGAAATCAGGTCTTGCTATTGATGCGGTTATAAAATGTAATGATTTACGTAGATTATTACTTGCTGTACAAATGGTTTTAGAAACAGATTTGTCTGGGGGGCAATCAAAATCGGTTGTGATAAGAAACGCATTGATATCAAATGGTATAATGAGATTACGTGATTGTGCCGGATTTGTTAAAAAAATGATTTTGGCATGGAATCGTGATATAAAAGAAAGAATTATAGACAGAAAGGGTGTCTTTTTGCAGGGGGCAGAACAATCATCAATATTGGCGGTGGAATGGTTGGGATTTACGCCAAATACAGAAAAAGGCATATTTGATAAGGTTGGATATATTGTTAAAAAGAGATGTGAATTTTTTGATGGTGTTGAGGCAGCAAAAAGTGTTAGAAAAAAGCATGTCAAAACCAGTAAAAACAATTCGTTATAAAAATCTTGCAAATATATTTTTTTAATTATATTATGTTGGTATGTTTTTTAAGGGCGCGGAACCGTTGATATGACTGACAACCATGGAGGAACCAAAACCCAAGTGAAAGTGATAAATTCGGGTGGCACCGCGCGTAGTATAATCGCGCCCCGATATTAACAAAATAGGGTGCCAGAAAATCTGTGTTTTATTGGTGCCCAAAAACAAAAAGGGACCAAAAATGTTATCTTTGAAATCTAAGTACAGAACACATACTTGTGGCGAATTGAACATAAGTAATGTTGGTGAAACTGTCACTTTGGCTGGTTGGGTTCACCGTAAACGCGATCATGGATCTTTGTTATTTGTTGATTTGCGTGATAATTATGGAATTACACAATGTGTTTTTGATGGTGGTGATGAAAATATAGAAAAAATTCGTCCAGAATCAGTAATTCAAATTACTGGTAAGGTCGTTGCCAGAGATGCCGAGGCGATAAACGAAAAAATTCCGACAGGTCATATTGAAATTCAAGCCGAAAAAGTTAATGTTTTGACGAATTCTGAAATGTTGCCTTTCCAGGTGTTTGGTGATGAAGATACATCAGAAGAATTGCGTTATAAATACAGATTTTTAGATTTGCGTCGTGAAAAATTGCACCACAACATTTTGATGCGCAATAAGATGATGAAATGGTTAAGAGATAAAATGTGGGATTTGGGATTTTCAGAATTTCAAACACCATTGTTGACGGCTGATTCGCCCGAGGGTGCACGTAGTTTCTTGGTTCCGTCACGTTTACATCATGGCAAGTTTTATGCGTTGCCCCAGGCACCACAAATGTTTAAACAAATGTTGCAAGTGTCTGGATTTGATAGATATTTCCAAATTGCACCTTGTTTTCGTGATGAAGATTTGCGTGCAGATAGATTATTAGAATTCTATCAATTAGATATGGAAATGTCTTTTGTGGATTTACCAGATATTCAAGCAGTAGGTGAAATTATTATGCCAGAAATGGTGAAGACTTTTGCACCGGATGCAAATGTGTATCCTGAAATTCCACACATATCATTTGATGATGCAATGTTAAAATATGGATGCGATAAACCGGATTTACGTAACCCAATTTTAATTAGCGATGTGACAGAAATATTCCGTGGATCTGAATTTGGAATTTTTGCAAATGCAATTGAAAATGGGGCTGTGGTTCGTGCTGTACCCGCACCAAATTCATCTTCTAGTCCACGTTCTTGGTTTGATAAACTGGGTGAATACGCGGTTAAAGAATTAGGTCTGGGTGGTTTGGCATATATCGTGTTTGCTGATGAACCCAAGGGACCTGTCGCCAAGAAATTGGATGCGGATCGTATCGCAAAATTAAAAGAAATTGCAGGGGATAATTCTTCGTTGTTCTTTGTTTGTGATAATGTTGACGTTGCTGCCAAGGCGGCAGGAAAATTGCGTAATAAACTAGGTGCAGATTTGGGTTTGGTTAAACCTCGTGATTTTGCATTTTGTTGGGTTGATAACTTCCCATTCTTTGAACCAGATGAAGAAAGGGGTGGGGCACCTGCGTTTACACACAATCCTTTCTCGTACCCGATTGTTGATTCTGTGGAAGAATTGTCAACACGTGATCCATTTACAATTAAAGCGGCACAATTTGATATGGTGTTGAACGGTATCGAAATTTGCAGTGGTGGATTACGTAATTATAATCCAGAGGTTATGAAAAAATGCTTTGAAATTGCGGGATATCCGATTGAGGCAGTTGAAAAGAACTTTTCTGGATTGTATACCGCGTTCCAATATGGTGCGCCACCACATGGTGGTTGTGCGTTCGGTATTGAACGTGTTGTTTCCGAAATTTTGGGAATTGGTGATAGTCTGCGTGAAATTGTTGCGTTCCCAGCAAATCAACGTGGACAAGATTTGTTGATGGGCTCACCAAACGAGGTTTCAGAACAACAATTGCGTGATGTACATATTCAAGTCCGTAAGAAAAATTAAAATAAAATAATATTAAATACCCACAGATGTTTTTCTGTGGGTATTTTTTATAGTTTGTTATTATTGCGGATAAAAGCACGCATATAACTGATATCCATTTTGTTTAATATTTCATTTAGTGAATAACGATGTTTCCCATATTCATCGATATTCATTTCCAAAGAAATTGGTTTTGGAGAAATGCCACGCATTATAAATTCAAATGTTCCTGTCATAACTTTATTATTTATAAATAAAGCACCAACGGCATCTGTATTATGCATAGATAATATAAATGGTGTTGTTGTTTCAAAATTGCCATTGTTATATATGCCAACCAATTTTAATTTTCTGATGTGTGTTGTGCCAGATTCCAAGGCTGATGCTAGGGCGTATTCTGCGTTTAATGTGTTTATTTTATCTGCGGATGCATAGAATTTATCAAATCCCAGACCTGTGATTGTGCCGCCATAGAATGTCATATCAACATCACCAGCAAGATTGTATATTAAATCGTTTGCTGTTTGACCAGATGTATGTAATGTAATTTCGGCTGTTACTGTTGAATTATATATATTTAATGGTGTATCAATTTTTAATAATTCATTATTAAATTTGAATTTGTTTAATTGAATTGAAACATCATAATCAAATTTTTTCTTTTCAATTATCCCCAGTAAATGTCCACGATTGTTATCAGAAATAGAAAATACTTGGGTGTTTGGTTTTAATGAATAAACAAAATTTTTGTATTCTTGGTTGTCAAATATTAATGTATCCGAAGATAAAGAAATATTTATTGGTATTTTAAATAATATCGCCAGTGGATGGTTGGTTAAAAACTTTTGTTCTTGGTAATTATTTTTATATGACTGGCTGATAAATTTATCTAAATCTAATTCGCGTGTTTGTAGTGTTAATCCAGATTTTGTTGCGTTTCCTGAAATTAATTGACCTGCAACCATAATGTTTAAATCACCGATATTACTATCGCTGTATGTGCCAGAAATTACGTAAGGTAAATCATTTAAAAATCTTAAATCAATGTTCGGGAGCCATTGTTTGAAATTTTTTCCACTGATTGTAAAATTGTTGTTTGTTATATCCAACATCCATTGTTGATTATGTGGAATAAATGTTTTTTTGTTGTTTTTTATTGTGTATGTTCCGCGTGAATTAAACATAAATTCAGGTAAGAATTTTAAATCTGTATCCAGTTCAGATAATGTTATATCTTGGGCATAACGGAATTTTGGTATCATTTGTTTTGGTGTTATAACAAATGTTCCAGACATATCTGAAAACGTAAAGTCTATTGTTCCACTGTCGCCAATACGAGATACCAAACTTTTGATTGTTTTAAAAGAGGGCATTTTATCTGTTGATGTTGCCTTGATATTAAATATGCCGTTGTCGTTTGTTATGCTGCCTGTGATGTTACCGTAAGTAAATGTTGTGCATTCCCATTTTTGTTGTGTTCCAGAAAAGTCACAATAAAATTTTTCTGGTAAATTATTTATTTGTAAACGGGTATTATGCAATCCATTTTTATCGTATGTTCCACTAAATAACTCAATATTATCTGCTATGACATGTTTTATGTTTAATTTGTTATTTCTGCCCTGGGCGATTATCATAAATTTTGAAAACAGATTTTGTTTGAAACGGATTTTTCCGGTTAAATCAAAATTAATATCTGTTTTATTTAATATACTTTTATCATAGGTTATAAAAGATACATCTATATTTGTATTATTTGATTTGAATGTTAAAGAATGCATACCGTTTGGGTATAGTTTAATATTTCCTGTATAATTATTTGCATGTATATTTGTGAAGTCAAAACCATAATCACCATCCCAACTGAATTCTGTTCTGAGACTTATTGGTTCTGATATTTTTGGATTTTCAAATTCAAACCATTTGTTTATATCGTTTGTTGAAATTGACATTTCTCCGGCTGCGCCACCATCAGGGAATAATGTTCCACGAATATGTAAATTATCGTTACTGTTTAAAATAACAAATTCACCATTATCATATGTTATATCGTATTTATGTTGTGATGTTCTGATTTGGCCTGCAAATTTATTATCAGACAATGTGCCACGAACAATTTTATAATCATGCCCCATAAAATCCAAAGATGTGTTATATATATTTATGTTATGTGATACGGAATATGGAAATAAATCTGTGATTTTTATATTTGCATTATGTACACCGATGTCTTTATTTAATGTTGCATTTTGTAAATTAAATATTTGTTTTAATGGTATTGAAAAAGAAATGCTGTCTATTTTTCCGGTCGGAATTTGAACATTATGTGCGACAATGGTTGTTGCACCAAGTAAACTGAAATTTATATTTCCGTTTATTTTTGTGTGTATTCCGGTTTGTTCGTACAACTTGGCCTCTAGTACAGGCTTCATCTTGTTTAAGTTTATAAGTGGCGGAATACAGATTATGCCGATGATGGCAAGTCCGGATAATGTTATAATTGTCCAAAAAAGTCTGCGTTTATGTCTTGATTTGATATTCATTCTCTTTCCCTTGTATTTTGATTATAGTGTATTATATTTATGTTTGTGAATAAAAAAAGTATATTTAATCTTGAAAGTGATTATGCACCTATGGGTGACCAGCCAACTGCTATTGCGGAATTGGTTGCTGGGGTTGAACAAGGAAAAAAGTCCCAGGTTTTATTAGGTGTTACAGGGTCTGGTAAGACTTTTACTATGGCAAATGTTATTGCAGAATTGTCCAGACCGGCTTTGATAATGGCACCTAATAAGATATTGGCTGCTCAATTATATACAGAAATGAAGTCGTTTTTTCCACATAATCATGTGGAATACTTTGTTTCGTATTATGATTATTATCAACCCGAAGCATATATTCCAACAACAGATACATATATAGATAAAGACGCGGCTATAAATGAACAATTGGATAGAATGCGTCACAGTGCAACGCGTGCAATGTTAGAAGAGAGGGATGTTGTTGTTGTTTCGTCGGTGTCTTCGATTTATGGAATGGGCTCGCCAGAGCAATATTCTAGTATGCGTATAGTATTAAATATTGGTGATAAAGTTGGTATCAAGGATGTTATAAATTCTTTGGTTGATATTCAATATAAGAGAAATGATGTGGCGCCATCGCGTGGGGATTTTAGGGTTCGTGGTGATATATTAGATTTATTTCCTTCGCATATGGCGGATATGGGGTGGAAAATTTCCTTTTGGGGTGATGAAATCGAAGATATATGGGAATTTGATACATTAACAGGGGCAAAAATCCATAAATTAAATCGTGTCGTTGTTTATCCAAATACTCATTATGCAACACCTATGCCGTCGGTATTACAGGCAATTGGTCATATTCGTCATGATTTAGATGAACGGTTAAAATATTTTCATGATAATATGAAATATGTTGAAGAACAAAGATTACGCGAGAGGGTAAATTTTGATATAGAAATGATGGAATCAACCGGAACGTGCAGGGGAATTGAAAATTATTCCAGATATTTGTCTGGGCGGCTGCCGGGGCAACCACCACCAACGTTATTTGAATATTTACCAAAAGATGCAATTTTGTTTATTGATGAAAGTCATGTGACGGTTCCACAAATTGCGGCTATGTCGCGTGGGGATAGGGCGCGTAAGGAAAATTTGTCGCAATATGGATTTCGGTTGCCTGCGTGTATCGATAATCGTCCGTTGACGTTTGATGAGTGGGATGCTTTAAGACCACAAACGATTTTTGTGTCTGCGACCCCGGCACAATGGGAATTGGAACAATCAAATGGTGTTGTTGCAGAACAGGTTATTCGTCCAACAGGATTGTTGGATCCGGTGTGCGAAGTGCGTCCAATAGAACACCAGGTTGATGATTTGCTGGAATTGTTAAAAGGCACAAAAGGGCGTGCGCTGGTGACCACACTGACAAAAAAAATGGCAGAGCAGTTAACAGATTATTTAAATGAAAATGGTGTGCGTGCACGATATCTGCATAGTGATATTGATACATTGGAACGTATAGAATTGTTAAGAGAATTGCGTTTAGGTAAATATGATGTTTTGGTCGGTATTAATTTGTTGCGTGAAGGTTTAGATGTGCCGGAATGTGAATTAGTTGCGATTATGGATGCTGATAAGGAGGGTTTTTTGCGTTCAACGCGGTCATTAATTCAAACTATTGGACGTGCTGCGCGTAATGCAAATGGACGTGTTATTTTGTATGCAGATGTAATTACAGAGTCTATGAACGAGGCTTTGACAGAAACAGCACGCAGACGTGATATACAAATGAAATATAATGCAGAGCATGGAATTGTTCCAAAAACAGTAAATAAATCTGTGTTTAAGGAAGTTGTGGAATCTAATGAAAAAGTGGACAAGAAACGCAAATATGTTTATAATCAAGATGGTGTATGGGATGCGGAATCTATGCGACGCGAGATTGCAAATCTGACCAAACGTATGAAAAAAGCTGCCGAGAATTTAGAGTTTGAAGAAGCAGCCGCAATTCGTGATACGATAAATAAAATGCAAGACGATTTGTTGTTGTTGGAATAAAAGAGGATTGTTAATGCAAGAAATAATTTTACCAGATTTGGAAGCGACACGTAATTGGGCACGTGAATTTGCCAAGACTTTGCATGCACCTGTGACGGTTGCATTGCATGGTGATTTGGGAATGGGAAAATCTGAAATTGCACGAACGATTATTCGTGCGTTGCGCGGGGAAAAAACTGTTGTCCCCAGTCCAACATTTACAATTGTGCAAAATTATGATGGTATATCCCACTTTGATTTATATAGAATTACAGATGCATCAGAATTGGTCGAAATTGGTTTGCCGTATGCGGTACAGAATGATATTACTTTGATTGAATGGCCAGATGTTGCGTCTGGTTTATTACCGCGTGATACAATTCATATTTATATATCATCATGTGGTACTGAATGTAATATGGGTAGAAAATTAGTTATAAAATAAAGCAATTACTTGTGTAAAGTTATATAATTATAATTTGTTGTAAGTATTGTTTTTTATTTTTTTAATAGGCTTTGTATCGCCAGTGGAAAATCGGTTGATTTTGCCAGATATGAACCGCTGACCAACAAGTCGGCACCTGCATCCCAACATTTTTGTGCTGTATCTGCATTTATTCCGCCATCAACAGAAATGATATATTTTAATCCATGTTTTTTACGTGTTATTGATAATGCTTTGATTTTTTGTAATACAGATGAATCAAATTCTTGACCAGCAGCACCTGGTTTTACACCCATAATTAAAATTTCATCTATGTCACGCAAAATTGGTACCAATGTTGATACAGGTGTTTCTGGATTCAGTGCAATTCCAGCACGTTTCCCGGTTGCACGAATTCCGCGTAATGATGGTAAAACTGTATTTGTATCCCCAGATAATATTATTGTGTCGGCACCAGCCTTGATTGCATTAGCAGCCCAAATGGCAGGATTTTCTGTCATTAAATGAACATGTAAATGTGCACTTGTGTTCGCACGAATTGTTTTTAATTCTGATATACCACCGGCAACGCGATCCACATAAAAACCGTCCATAATATCAACATGTATTGTTGATATACCACCGGATTCAAAAAGTTTATATGTTATTGGGCTTAACATATTAAAACATAATGTTGATGGTGCGATTGGTATAAATTTTATCTTTTGTTTTTTTGTTTTCTTTGTAAATAATTTTTTTATTTTGTTTATGTATGCAACATGACGTTCGCTACGTGCAATGTATGCATCGCGTGCAGGTTTTTCAGAATCCCATATATAATCAGATAATGCTGTTATTGTTGCATCAGCATGGTGGTTTGTTGTTGGTAAACCAAAAGCGTTTTCTATGAAATCTACGACACCATCAATTTGTGTTCCACCGCCACTGACAATTATGCGATTGGGTTTTAACTGTGCAACAGGTGATGCTGTAATTTCTTTGATTTTTCCGATTATTTCAACAATTTGAGGTACAATAACGTCGTTCACATCCCCACGTGAAAAATCATATGCGGTATCCGCGGGGACCAATCTATCCATGGAACGTGGAATTAAATTTGCGGTCATACGTTTTATTCTTTCGGCCTCGTCAAAATCAAGATTTAGTGAGTTCGATAATTCAACGGTTATATTTGACATCCCTATACCAATTTTTTGGTGCCAACATACGCCACGATTGTTCCATATTGAAAGTGATACAAATTCAGCCCCCAAGTCAATAAATAATATTGTTTCGTCCGGTTTACGCAAAGTCATACTTTGTAAATACCCAGGATCAAATAGACCATTATATTGTATGTGTGTTTTATGTAATAGTGATACAACCTCGTTTAATCGTGTGTTTTCATAACAAATAACACCAAATGTTGATATCAACTGATGATCTATATGACCAACAGGGGTGGGTAAAGAGCGAGCAGATGGTATATCGTATTTTAATGGTATTATATGAATTGGCGAATATCCATCTGGTATACTAATTTTAGAAATTTGTGAACGAATATCATTTTCTGTGATTTTGTGTTCGCCATTCCAAACAGTGTTTTGTTGTGGACGCAAAAATACAGATTTACCAAAATTCCCGGTTACATATGCAGATTCAAAATGTGTCCCTAATTCGTGTTCTAGGTTATCTATTACAGAACGTATTGCAAATTGTTGATTGAAATTATCACACATTGCCGTTGCAGATTTTGCAATTTTTCCAGAGCAAACACGATGTGCTATACCGCGAACACAACTGGTTCCAATGTCTAGGCATAAAAAACAAGAGTCAAACAAGTTCATTTTTTATCTAACCAAAATGCGTGCTGGGTCACGCATATCTATAACGGTGATTGCACGTTCTAAAATATTATGATTTTTGTTTATTGTTGTTAAACTGGATATTGCATATGAAAAATCATTTTCAGGTAATTTGATGGTTATTCCGTTGGTTGTGTGTATGTTCCAACGACGATTTTCAATCCATTCTATGTAATCTATGTACGGCAACATATCGTTTGCGGCATTTGTAATATCTGTGATTTTATTAGGCATATTTTGTGGTACAGGGCCACGGAATAAAAGTGCGGATGTTGGACGTTCAGTGGATGGTTTGTTCGCAATTGTGCCATCGTCAGATAAAGGAAAATAATTTTCGCCATCAGTCCATGATGCAACAAAGTGATGAAAAGATACGCGTATTGCCAGATTCCCATTTGGCATACGACGGACAGCGGCATCTTTGACACCGGGGACTGATAAAATATTGGCGTTTAGATTATCCAAGTCAATGGAATAAAAAGATGTGTTTTTAGGCATTGATGCGGCCGCAGATAATGCGGTCATATCCTTGTTTCCAACATCGGCAGTTATGTATGTTTTATGTAGTTTTGCCATGGTTCCATGTCCCATGCCTATCATAATTATACGCGAAGTGAAATATATTGCCAAAATAATGGCAAAACCAAAAGATAACCAAAACCAAATAGAGCGCCTCATGCTTGGCATTATAACATATTTTTTGATAATAAGAAAGCCTGATAAAATATTTTTTACATTGCGCGTAATAAATAACCACGACGAAGCATACAACGGCGATAGGCACCGATTGTTTTGGATGATTTGTTTCGTGGAACGGACATTAATGCGCGTTGACCAATGTCACGGTATTCGTTTGATTGAAAAGTGACCCAAATTCCGTCCCAATTTGGCATTTGGTCATTTTGATTTGGGGCCAACAACCTGGCAACACGTGATTTTGGTGTGTAATCGTGTGCCTTGATTCCCAGGCATGATTTGTGGTCACGAACAAATTGTTCGGTGGTTACGGCCTCGTTTTCCCAGTTCAATACGGTCGCGTCATCAATACTGCCGCGATTGGCGGATGCACATGCCGTTAAAGCAAGTAATAATGCAATTTGTTTTATTTTCATATTTTATATTATAATTTATTTGCGTTCGGGTGGCAATAGTTTTTATAATGTGAAAAAAGAGGAAGGGATAACTGATGGCAATAACTGTTCAAAATTTTATTAAATTGGCCAATTTTTACAATCAAATGCTTACGGTTATGTCGGCTATTTGTATTGAAAAAGGCGGTATTAAAATGGAAAATTATGTGGGACGTTTTTTTATCGCTGATACATTGGAATATATAGTTGAGTATGGTCGTCGATTAACCGAGGCAGGTAATGTCCCAGAAGATGTTGTTCGCGTTATTAAAATTTTTCAACAAAAATTTGAAGGTGTCAAAGATATGGTGACCCCAACAGAAAAGCCAATTTATGAAATGACACTGGAAGAATTTGAACAAAAAATGAATATTCAGTAGGACGGAATAAAAACGGAGAAAAATATGAAAAAAATTTTATTATTGGCTGTGATTACTGCTTTGTTTGTTGGTTGTCAAACAACAAACGACAGGTTTCCACAATATGACACAGTCCAAGTGGTAGAGAATGTCGTTGTTGATGAAAAATCTGTACCGATTTTTCCAAAAAAAGCGGCTTTGACGACAGATACAGCACAACGTTTTTCTGTCGAATTACCAATGCGTTGTACAGTTAATTGGAATAATCAATCTGTGGTGTCTGTGGTTCCCGAAGAAAAGATTGAAATGGTTCGTTTAGGTGTTGGTGATGCGTTGCCAGAATTGGCGGTTGAACAATATAAGTTTAAAGATGTGACTGTCGCAGGGGCATTGAATAAGTTGTTGGATGGTACGGATATTTCTGTGGTGACAGATGAACAATTGGTTGAAAGAATATCGGGCGAGGTTGCATCCGGAACGTTGGCTGATACTGTTGATTTGATTTCCAAGATGGGACGTGCATATTATTCTTATGATGCAGAAACAGCAGAAATACATTTAAGACATCGTGCAAAGTGGATGATAAAAATGCCAAAAGATGAAGCTATTATTATGGCTTTGTTGGATGCTATGCATGGTGCAGATATGCGTAATTTGTTGGTTAATTGGCAAGATAAGACAGTTGTATTTGAAGGTGATAATCAGACAGAACGCGAGGTTTCCAGAATTATTGCAGATATGAGTTCTAAAAAATATATGCTGGCGTGGGATATGGATGTTTATCGTGTATATCCCAAAACAAATAATCCAATTATATGGATGAATTTATTGCCTGCGTTTGGTAAAAATAATATAAAGATGTCTGTACCAGGTGTTGTTGGTCGTGCGTTGGTTGTTGGACCAGAAATTAATACAAAAACGTTGCAAGAATTTTTGTCACAACAATCTAATGTTGTGTTGATTTCACAAGGAACATTTTCAATTCCTAATGGATGGCAATCCAGATTTGATATTGGTCAGTGCAGTAAAGAAGATAGATTAGAAACAGATTTAGTTGTTGGGGCAACTGGTAAATATGGTGATTTTGGTGGTTATCAAAAGATAGATGCTAAAATTGTTTTAACAACAAGTAATGGTGAACTGACATCATTTAATATACCGTCCAGTATCGGTGATAATTATGTGATTATTGGTATTCCGACACATTCTTTTGTGACGACGCCTGAAACATTAATCAGTCCTTTTGCAGAATTGGTTGTGTTTATGTCGCCAAGATTGGTGTCTATTGTTGATGCAAAACAAGAAGCAAAACCATTGGTTGGGGATGAATTGCGAGAATTTTTGAATAATTAAGGAATTTGTAAATGTTGTTTTCAAAACTGGAAAAAAAGGTTGCGTTTAGATATTTGCGTGCCAAAAAACGTGGTTTTGGTTCGGTTGTATCTTGGGTGTCTTTGATTGGAATTACATTGGGTGTTGCAACGCTTATTGTTGTTATGTCTGTGATGGGTGGTTTTCATGATGTTTTATTAGGACGCATTATTGGTATGAACGGACATATTGTTGTTTATCATCAAGATGGTGCTATTTCTGATTACAATTATTTGATTGATAAGATAAAGCAAAATAAAGTTGTTATGGCAAACGCAACATCGGTTGTTCCTATTGCCGAAGGACAAGTTATGGCAACGGCCAAGGGGCGTAATTCTGGTGCGATGATTCGTGGAATTGATATGAAAAATTTAATTTCCAAGACTGCGGATGGTGCAAGATTTTATGGCAAGGCTTTGAGTGAAGTAAAAGATGGCGAATTGGTTGTTGGTGCAAGTTTGGCACGTAATTTGAATGTGACAATTGGTGATGATATTTCGTTGGTTTCTGCAAATTCAAGTACACCAACACCATTTGGTTCGATGCCACGTATTATGGCATATCCTGTTAAAACTTCGTTTTTTATGGGTATGTATGAATATGATTCAGGGTATATATTTATGCCTTTGGAAACTGCACAAAAATATTTAAATATTGGTAAAGCAGTTACACATATAGATTTGTTTTTGAAAGATGCAGAAAATACAACCAAGGTTCGTGAATCTTTGATGCGGTTGTTACCTGATGGATTTATTGTACGTGATTGGCGTGATTTAAATAGGGGATTTGTTGGTGCATTACAAGTTGAATCAAATGTTATGTTTTTGATTTTGATGCTGATTATAATTGTGGCCGTATTTAATATTGTGTCTTCGTTGGTTATGTTAGTTAAAGATAAATCAAAAGATATTGCGGTTTTGCGTACGTTTGGTGTGTCACGTAAATCTATGATGCGTATATTTGTTTTGTCTGGGACAACGATAGGTGTTATTGGTGCTGTGGTTGGAACGGTATTAGGAACTGTTATTGCAATTTATATAGAACCAATTCGTAAATTTTTCCAATGGATGACAGGTCGTGATTTGTTCCCTTCGGAATTATATTATTTGTCTGAATTACCATCGCGTGTGGAATTTTGGACTGTTTTTGGAATTGCGGTAATTGCAATTGCGTTGGCATTTCTGGCAACGTTATATCCTGCGTGGAAAGCGGCAAATACAGACCCTGTCGAGGTGTTGAGAAATGAATAAAATAGATACAAATTTGCGTGAGTATATGCTGAATATGGTATCTGCGGCAGGTGTTTCGCCATATGGTGGTATAAAATGGGATTCGTCTGCAAAAAATTTAGAAAATGATTTGGGGCAATGCGGAATTAAATTTGATAAGAAATTATTTTGGAAATATAAATTGCCAAATGATATGTCAGCGCAAGAATTTATGGATACTTTGTTGTTAGAATTTTATTTTGTTAAATGGTTTTCAGATATGAAAATTATGCGTGATAAAAATTTAACAATGAAACAAAAAATTAAAATCTTTTCGTATGTGTTATCAATGAAAAAAAACGGAATCAATAAAAATATAAAAAAATATGCAAATGAAATTAAACAATTGAATCCAGAATTGGCAAAAATAAACCCAAGAGATAGTTTTTATGATATAGCTTTTGTTGAGGGGGCTTTGTTTGGGTTTGCGCCTGATGAAATAAGATATTTTTGTGAAGAAAAAGGATTGCGTGATTTTGATGTTGAACACAAATTGGATGAAAAATTGAAAAATTTAGGGGTGCGTATAACGTATGTTTTGGCACCGGAAACAGCAGAATGTTTGATTAAGGCTTTAGAAAAAGGAAAATAAATTATGGCTGGAATTTTGAATTCTTTATCACGTGTTTCTAAATCTGATATTGTTATGTCTGTGCGTGATATTAAAAAGATTTTTATGGAAGGCGGTCAACCGTTGCATGTTTTGACGGGTGGTGGTTTTGATTTGGCAGCGGGGGAAATTGTTGCCTTGGTTGGACAATCTGGGTCTGGTAAGTCGACATTATTACAATGTGTTGGATTATTAGACAGGCCGACATCTGGGAGTATTTTAATAGGTGGTGCGCCTGTTCATCAAATGACCGAAGAAGAACGTACGATTATCCGTCGTAAAAAAATCGGTTTTGTTTATCAACGACATAATTTGCTTTCTGATTTTACCGCGTTGGAAAATGTTATGATGCCAATGTTGGCAAATGGGATGTCCGAAGATGTTGCTGTTTCGCGTGCGATGAAATTATTAAAAGCAGTTAATGTTCAACACAGAGCAGGACATTTGCCAGGAGAGATGTCTGGGGGGGAACAACAAAGAACGGCTGTGGCACGTGCGTTGGCAAACGAACCGGATATTATTTTGGCAGATGAACCAACAGGAAGTTTAGACCCAGCACATGCAGCTGCAGTGTTTGATTTATTGTTGGATATTGTGCGTAAAAATAAAATGGCTATGTTATTTGTGACGCATGATATGAATTTGGCTGATAGGGCAACTAGGAAAATTACCATTGTAAATGGTGTGGTAAATAAGTTATAATAATCATGATAAAGGAGAGAGAAATGGCGGAAAAAGTAAAGTTTTCAAGAACAAAAATTTGGTTAGTTTTTGGTGTTTTATTTGTATGTGGTGCTTTTGTTGGTGTCGGAATTGCAAATTGGGGACATGCTGTTAAGGAAAAACAAGCAACCAGTCCAGTTGTTGAACAGAATGAAAGTTTGACATCTTGTCAGGCTATTGAAGGTGTATTGTTGCGAAGATTAGAAAATAACGATAATGATTGTGATTCTGTAAAACGTGATTTAGATGTTTATAAAAAGTTAGCAACATATGGCTGTGATGAAAATCGTGAAAAATATGTTCGTGAAATAGATAATAAAAGTGCAATTTTAGACGTTGCTTGTGATGGGTATGTTTTTGAAGCAGAAAGATATGGTGAATTTAGTTCTGATGCCAGACCTTGTGAAAAAATTGAAGAAAAATTGAATAATGAAATGCCAGGTGATGGAATAGGCTTGAATACTGATGGACGTATAGAACGTGCAAAAGTATACGCAATTATGGCAGAACGTGGTTGCCCGGAAAATGTGCAAAAATATACAGATTTGGCACGTAAAGAATTGGAAATCGCACGTGGTATCAGTGATGACAAATTAAACGAAAGAGAAGCATTGGAAGCTGTTGAAACATATAAACGCTTGAAGATGCAGGCTGATGCCGAAGAAATATTTAATAAAGTTAAAAAGCTGACAAATCCTGCAATTGACTTTATTATGCAAGTTGAAAAAATTATTAATGAATAGGTGATAAAATGCAGAAAAAAATATTAGCAATGGCTTTGTGTGCATTGATTCCAATGGTTTCTATTGCTGTGGCAAATGCCGGTGATTATGATGAAGAATATGAAGATACAGATTACGAAGATTATGAAGATTACGAGGATGATAGCGATGACAATGATGAAGAGGAATTTGTTGAAGAAGAAGTCGTTGAAACGCGTACTGTTGCAAAGCGTATGAATTGTAATGATATAAAAAAAGAAATGGATAGATTAAGTGCAGCAGAAGAATTAGATGATGTCGATGTGGTGCGTTTAACAAATTTGAAAACGGATTATCGTTCTAAATGTATGAAACGTGCGGC
>AUXO015727458.1_pt1 | contig 15926 bp, 16 predicted proteins | sample 768731 | NCBI WGS metagenome assembly AUXO01 (sample SAMN02715735, study PRJNA202380) | gut metagenome | biome: sheep rumen | host: Ovis aries | place: New Zealand: Palmerston North
ATTTTTTGCTATAATTAGGCAAATATCGGTCATAACAGCAGATTGAGTTTTGCGGATTCAGGTTATTATTTATATGCTCCAACTTTTCAAACAATTTATTTCTTTTTCATTTAGTTGATGCCATTTCTGAAATTGATCCATGTGGCAGTATCTACAAATTTCTATTGGGTGTATTATACTTTTAATCTCCTGACAAGTAATACGCTCGGATACATATATTCCATATTTTGACGGATCATCAATTACTCCTGCACGATACAAGGCGATTGGAGCAACACATGGGTAAATGTAGTCTTCATATAAAATTAAACCATTTTTACAATATTGTGCCGATTGGCAATTCCAAAAAGTCTGACTAACATCCGATGATCCAGAAAAATCATAGTATTTATCAAAGTGTGTGATTCTATCTGAGATAGTATAAGTAATGCCAGATTTGAAAAGCAAAGCATTTATCCTATCGATGATATTAGCCAAAATCGGATAATATGATATAGAAATTGCAATATTAAGTTTCTTTAGAGAATCAAAGAAATCCTGCTTATGGCTAAGGATTTGTGTTCCATTAGTAACTATTTCAATATAAGAACATGGAAAATAGTTTCTAAATATACCACAATAATCTAATAGCATATCGTTCAGCAAAGGTTCTCCACCAAGTAACTGAATATAATTCACAGATTTAAAAATAGAGCCTATTTGACAAATAGACTCAATTGTTTTTGAATATGAAATCATTGTCTCATTTTTTATAAGTCCAGACATTGAGGAACAATGTGCACATTTCAAATTGCAACGATCCATAATATGAACTGAAATATAATCAAGATCTTCTCGTTCTTCAAACGTAGATAAACCATCAATGTACAATTCACCATTAATCATTTGTTCGAGTGAAACATATAGTACATCATTTTTATTGATATTTGGCAATAACACATCTTCATAAAAGAAAGTCAGGTTCTTCTTTAATGTTGGAAATATTATAAATTTAGTAATTTCATGCTTCTGATACATATCAAATGCTTTATGCATTGATATAAATTGATACTCGCCATTATTGTTTAACCAATTTTGAGGGATTTCGCTTATGAGACTGACATGTACTCTTTCATTTAGTTCATGCAAACGCATGATCTGCTCAATATCCGCAAAAAACACTGCTACATTCATGTATTATCTCCGTTTACCATTTGGGGTGATTCCATCCACCGTATTTAGACCAACCTGAATTCGTCCACCCTGTAATTACATCCTGAGAAGAGAACTTTGTAATTATAATATGAGTTGTTCTATTTTTAGATTTCACAATTATCGAATCAATCTTTTCAGATTTTATTTTCAAGATAGTTTTATTAAAATCTTCCATCCTCATTTACTCCAATCATTTTCCGTTGTTTCTATACTGTTAATTTGATACCATTCAGTTTTATCACAATGACAAAATCGACAACAATCCATTGGTGTCATGAATCGAGTGATTATTTCTCTCGGAGAAAGCTTTTCAGCTAGAATATCAATAATTCCATCTTCTTTATATCCAATTTGAAATACCTTTTCTGCATAACAAAACGAAAAAGGTGTATAACAAGAAGCAAGTTTGTTTTCTCGCATTGCAATTATAGAAAGACGTCTTTTACATAGATGAAACACTTCCGCTGAATCCTGATTTCCTGAAAAATCATATAGATTTAAAAAATTCACACGTTTTTGCAAGATGACAAATGATATATCCATCTCTTGACATAACTGCATGGCACGTTCTATATTCGCATCAAAAACAGGATAGTAAGTTATACTTAAACGTATATGATTTTTCTTTATACATTGCAATACATTTTGATTTAGGGAACAAAGTTTTATCCCATTAGTCACAATAAAGATTGTGGAATTTGGAAATAATCTTCGTAAAAAATCACAATACATCATCAATTGAGGATTTAATAAGGGTTCCCCACCAAAGATATCAATTTCCATAATGTGTGGAAAAATCTCATGTAACTTCAAAAGTGATAGTTTGGTTAGTTCCAAATCTGCATTGGTTTCCTCCTGAACCAAACCAGCTAACATAGAACAATTTGCACATCGTAAGTTACAATGATCATTGATATGCAGTTCTAATCTGTCCAATTCTCTCCGATCTACAAACATACAAAGTTCATTTTGAGTGATTACTCCATTATCTTTAATGATAGAATAAGGAACATACAAAATATCTTCATCAGGTATTTCATATGTTTTCAGCGTTACATACATAGTGCTTAAGACATTGCCCTTCAATAAACAGGGGATTACAAATTTATCAATTATATGTTTTTGATAAGCAATAATAGCAGCATCTATAGAAGTAATTGTGTATCCTGATTCGTTACTTTGTTTTCCCCAGACTCTGAAATTTTTTTCAGCAACAGAAACCGTAGTTATATCAGAAGAAAATCTTCTGATACATTCTTTTGTTTCGCTTGTCCACGATATAATACATACATTCATATCTAAACTTCAACATGAATGATTCAATTTAATAATACATCCCCACGTTTCATCGCTGAAATTTGTCCATCCATAATTATCATAACGATTTACACAATAGGATACTTTTATATAAATCTGTTTTTCATTTAATAACAGAATACTGATATCGTTATTATTCCAAACTCGGTAATATGTAATCTGTCTACCAAACCAATCTTCACTTTCTCCATCAGTAAAATATGTTAAAACTGACTGATTAACTTCAAGATTCTGCTTATTATTAATTTCTCCAGAATAAGGGTCCACATTTCCATATTCAATATTAAACGCACTTAGATCACTATTAAATATTAAATCGTGACCCAAAACACTATTGATTTCAAAATTAATTTCAGGAAATCCATTCAATTTAATTGTAAATTTAGCATCATTACAAGATGTTAAATTGTGCTTGTAAGGAATATCATTATTAGATAAGATAATATGCTCCATAATAACCATCCTTCTTTAATAAAAACAAAAACATAAAACTATTCGATTACCAACCACTTTTATACCAACCTCCATGGTTCATCCACCCTACAATATTTTCACCAAATATGTTTTTAATTTCTTTTAGAGTACGAATAGAAATCATTACATTTCTTTTTGATGAATAAAATTCAAATTTATTATTCGATTCATTTGGTTCCTGATTGCGAAGTGACAAATTTTCCAATTTGACTTGATTGTAAAGTTTTTCTTTCAATTACAACAACCTCCTAATAATCACATACTATCAAAAAAGCAATAGTGCAACAATTATTATTAAAACCAAAAATAAAAAAAGATAAAACCACCAAATCAAATAAGGTGTATTAGCAAACACATCTTTCCCAAAAGAAGGTTTACTTCCTTTGAAAAATACCACCAATAGTTTCTTACATCCTACAAAAGCATGTTCTTCAATTTCTTTCACAGTGGACGGAATTGTTATTTTTCTAAGACGACAACATCTGAAAGCTCTCATACCAATGGATGTTACCCCTTCTGGTATATGAACTTTTCTTAAATTTTTACAATCATTAAAAAGATCAGCTTCAATTTTATCAATACCATCTGGTATAACAATACTACGTATAGAATTACACGAACTAAATGCTCCGGCACCTAATTTTTTTAGATTTGGGGGTAAAGTAACTGATTTTAATTTAAAGCAACAACCAAATGCATTCCAGCCAATTTCTTCTATATTATTTGGCAAGTTAATACTTTTCAATGATTTATCAGCATAAAAAGCCCCATGATCGATTTTGATTACACAATCCGGTAAATTGATAATTTTCAATGAATAGCAATGGGCAAAGGCTTCTGCACCAATACTTTTCACACCTTCAGGTAATTTTACAGAAATAATATTTTCATTGTGATAAAAAGCTTTATCTCCAATAATAATTACATTATCAGGAACTATTACTTTTTTTTCATCTCCATTATAATGCAATAAAACACCATTCTGTATATCAAATTTTAAATTTTCCATTTTTCAATATTCTCCTTTACAGCAACTTGATTTTAAATAACAATAACAACACTTAGAAAATTGATGTTGAATATTTTCAATAGTTACAGAAGAAAAATCTTTTACAATAAATTCGTTAGGCCTATCTAAGAGTGGGTTTTCGGTTTGTATAAAAAATTTATTTTTAAACACATCATTTCAATTGGACTTACAACAATTATAGCTTGAATAAAAAATGTATTTAAAAAATCAGATTCGTGCAACGAAATGGAAAAGCTCAGAAAAACAATGAAAAAAGGCAAACTCGTATTTCTTGACGAAAGTGACTAAATATTAATGTGACGAATTTTACGACTGTGCAAAAGAAAAAAAGCGTATATATGGTCAAAAATAAAATCTCTTTTACGCAAGTAAAAGCGGCTCTGGAAAGCCCACACTTCAAATATGCTTGATATCTTTATTATCAAAGCTTCTTCTTATTTAGCTACTGAAAATATTCAGTGCTGTTTTTTTGAATGTTGTTATTATTAATCTAAAGTGAAATCGCTGTAATGTACTCAATTTCCTCAGCCATTCATTTTACTTTATGGCAGTCGAGATTTTCCATAATAACAATATCAATTTCATACATAGGATACATCATGAATTTCAACTTCTGATAACCTTCTGCTACGAAATCAAAATATTATATAGATAAGGACATCATGGCTTCCAATTGTTTTCTGTATCATTAAATACCATATTTTAAGTGCTGGAAACTGAATCAGTACATTTCCATAGTATATTTCTTACATCATTCAAATTAAATTCTGAGAAATGAGATATTATATTCTTCATACGATTTGCTATAATTTCAACATCAATATTGTTTAAAATTAGTTTACAGCCCAAACCGAAAAACAACTTTTCTACCATATCAATTGCACCATCAACATTGTCGGTTTCATTTTCATAATTAAAACTGTATACATTTATTGCGAATTGAAGTAGTTTCTTATAACCTTTGCTGGCTAAAAGCCGAAGATAACTTGGATAAATAGCTGCAAGTCCTTCTCCATGTGCTATTTCTGGATATTCTCCTGAGATTTCATGTTCTAATGTATGTGAAAACCAGTCACCTTTTTTACAACACTTTAATATGCCGTTCATTGCCATTGTACTACACCACATTATATTTGATCTTGCATTATAATCATCTGCGTTTAATAAATAGGCATTAATATTATCTATTAAACATCTCATAGTTGCTTCAAGCAAGTAATCAGTCAAATTATTTTCCGAAGGTTCAGAAAAATAAATTTCACATAAATGAACAAAAGCATCCACGCAGCCAAAAGCCATTTGTTTATTGGAAAGTGTAAATGTATATTCTGGATCAATAATGCAAAACTTAGGGAAAAACTGAGGTCCACCAGTATTTCTTTTTTCTCTTGTTGCAGAGTTTGTAATCACAACCGAATCACTCATTTCGGTGCCACTACCAGGAGAAGTAATAATCACACCACATGCAATCGAATCAGAATAATCTCTTTTTATAATTAATCTATCCCAAACATCATCTATCTCCTGCAAAGTTGCCCCCACAGCAATAAGTTTTGCACTATCGCACACACTGCCTCCTCCTACACCTATTACAAGATCAACATTGTTGCTTTTACATAAATTTATCCCTTCGTAGATTTTTTCCAAAGTTGGATTTGGTTTAATATTTTCTAAAATAATTAACTTTTTGTCCTGCAATTGAGAGTTTACTATTTTGAATATTCCGTTAGACTTAGCACTGGATTTACCATATACAACAAGTATATTATTATAATTAGATACAATCGAGGCTAAGTTTTGAATCATTCTTCTTCCAAAGTAAACTTTAGTTGGATTATTAAAATAAAAGTTATTCATCATTATCACCTAACATAATTAAATTAGTTTTCTGATTTGGCGAAGCTTTTCTTCCAGACTAAGGCAATCGCATGGACGGATATCAATGTTCTCTGTTAACTACTCTGTAAATATTTCAAATATTTTTTCATTCACATCTGCGGCTAAATTCAGTTTCGTTAAACTATTTTTAATCACACTCAAATTATTCCGAACTTTTTTATCATTTGTTATGACCTGTGCCAGCATTAACATAATTGAATATACATCACTTGCTGGACATATATCTCTGTATCGATGATCCAGTACCTCCGGGCTAGCAGTCAAACTAGTATAAATTAGATTACTGGTTTGACAAATATTATTTTTCGGAACTAACCCATCAAAATCTGTTAACTTCACCTTTCCGTTAGATATTACAAAATTACTTGTTTTTATATCCATTGCCAAAATTTGTTTCATATCTCGATGCATATGACCAATGCAGACACATACATCAATAAATTCATCTATCAACTTTGGAATATCATTCAACGATGGATTCCATTCTGAAGCAATTTCATATGAAACTGAATATAGAGAGCCGTAAGCTGATATAATATTAGAGTAAGTAATGCTTTCACAAAAACAATGTTTATTGCGCTTTAGGTAATCAGTAAAAACTTTGAACCCATTCTTAAAAACGCTCATAGCACTCAACCATTCACTGATTTTTGAGGGATCACATATTATTTCATTCCCATTCCTTCTAAGAACGCCTTGGCTTTGTAAAATTTGAGGATATAGTTCTTTAACAATGCACGGTTTACAACTATTCCAATCAAACGCACTATACACAATGCATTTTGTACCTCTGCCTAATACACCATTTAATTCATAAAGATGTTGTATTCCACAAATATCCAATTCAATCAGTTTCATTTTCTTTCAGAATCATTTAATTGTATTCCAGGATCAATTGAGAAAGGATTTGATACCGCCAGCCCAAGACAATATCTACAGTAATCTTTATAAAAATTACTGCTGATACTTGTGGCAATCCATGCACGAGAAAAGAGATTATTTTTAAGTTTGCGCACTGGAACATTCTCGAAAATGTTTTTCTTCATACCAAAAACACTTTCCGTAGTGATTCCCCTTGGACAAACTGTAAATTCGCCATTTGCCATTGTATAACACGCCTTTAATGCACATTCCGAATATAGTTTCTTACTTGCTCTCGATGGAACCATTTGTTGTGTCGGACAGCTAACCCACTTCCATCGCATTTCTTCCCACACTGAATGTCTCATTAATGTACAACGAATTCCATTATCCTGCATTATTTTATAAAAATGGCTCACTCTTTCATCAGTTCCTGGATATTGATCCAGACGAACGTCCAATTTATTATTCAAGCCCTTAATAGCTGCAAGTGTCTTTTCATCTGGTAATATTGTTCCATTTGTGATTAACTTTCCATCCTTAATATTATCACAAGCTGCTACAAATTCTAAAAATCTATATAATTCTTTATTTGTAAATGGTTCTCCACCAAGAACAGACAAAAAGTCTACTTCACATAGGGAAAAAATTTTTTTACAATCACTTATAAGCTCATCAATATCATAAACCTGTGATTTTACATAAGGAATCATATGCATACAATCCCTACATTTTAAAGTGCATCGTTGTCCAACCCACACTTCAAGAAAAGACAGCTTTACTTTTTTTCTTCTATATTTAAGACAGTTCGACAAATAGGTGAAAATGTACAAAGGATAACGTATTACATTATCTAGATTCACTTTCCGTTTATTATTCATTTCAAAATCACGCCTATCTTATCTAAGAATTCTTGGGTCAACTGCTCACCTGGAATGATTGAATAAGGATTTAGATTAGACAGCGATAAACAATATCGACAGTAATCCTTATATAGTCTTTCCGTAATTGCTGTTGCAATATACGCCTTACATATAAGTTTATTCCTTATATTCCTAATATTCACATTTTCGTATTTGTTCTTTGGAATGTGATAAACGCTTTCTGTGGTGATTCCTCTTGGACAGGATGTGAATTCTCCATTAGCCAAAGTGTAACAGTGACGCACTTGACAGGAACGGAATAGAATATCTGTCATGATAATTGCTTGTTTATCCTGGAGTGGGCTACTTAGCATCTTCCAAGATGATTCTTTCTTGGGCTTAAATCTAGTGATATGACATCTGATATTATTCTGTGTCATTAAGTTATAGAATGCTTCTACTTTCTTCTCTGTTCCCGGATATTCATCAATTCTAACTTCAAGCTTACCGTTCAGATGAATTAAAGCATATAAAGTTCTCTTGTCAGGAAGAACAGTCCCATTCGTAACAATTTTACCATCCCTAATCGAATCACAATCTGCAACAAAATTAATTAATTCTGAAATATTTTTATTTAAAAACGGTTCTCCACCTAATATAGAAAAATAATCGATATTACAGATTGATAAGATAACCTTGCAATCGCTGATTATTTTATTAATATCATAAAGTTTCGGATTAGTATAAGGAATAAGATGGCAGCAATTTGCACATTTTAGATTGCATTTTTGACCAACCCATACTTCAAAAAACGGCAGATGAACTTTCCTAAATGCGTATTTGATAAGGTTTTCGACAAATATTAGATTGTATTTTATCGCTTTAACCGTTTCATCATTCATGGTCGTCCCTCTTTCTTATATACTTAGCCTTTGAAGTGCATGGTTCTGGATCATTTCATCTAGATAAGATTTGATACTATTTTCTCTAGTTACATTACTGCACACATCACGTACTCTTTGGATATCAGTTCCATTTATTGAAAAATAAAAATTGCATTCGGTAATATCTCTAAATGAAATCTGATTTAACACCTCACATCTACAGCGGATATGCTCTCTTCGTGCAATCCATTCATGTCCAAATTTAAGATTAAACCCCTGCTCATCTGTATATATAAAATCTACTACAGGCTCAAAAAATAAAGGATTCAATCTATAAACACCAATATTTTTCTTTAATGTCATTAATCCATTCTCTGCACTACAAAAAGGATTATCATTATACAAACAAAACCGTCCATCGGCTAATACACACATATTACCACACACCGCTCTGCCGATATACCGAAGAATATCGCAATAATCTGAAACTGCAAATACCGCATTACATAATTCAGTATAGTAAATATTTTCACGTTTTTTTGATGCAGCAAGGGAGTAAAGGTTAATTACAGGAGAAATATGCCATAAATAATCACAATATTCCATGTATAATAAAAGCAAATTAATTTTGATATCTTCAAGAAACGCATACGCATCAGAAGAAATAAAAGCTATTTTGTTTATAAGTTCATCAAAATCGTTCGTTAAAGGCAATCCAAGTTCAGAAGTTAAATTTCGACACAAAGTATTCTTTAACTCCACTGTTTTTGATTGCGAGAATTTTCCTATAGCTATATCTACTGAAAACCTTTTGTTACGATATACATAATTTAAGCACATTAATTGATGTGAACTAAAATTGTCTCTTAACATTTCTAACGAATTATTAATAAAATTCTCTACAGCTTTAGAGAAATCCAACAATTGCTCCCTGTAAGAAAATAGTGTCTTATTATCCATACATTAAATACTCCAATCTGTAATGCAGTTTCCAGATTCTTTTGAAACCAGTTCCCATTCAGCTGAAATTCTCTTGTCATTGCAATACTGGCATAACTCAAATGGAGTATTCAAAAATTCATGTATTTTAGCTGTTGTCAAATCTTTTCCGAACAAATCCAGAACCCCACTTTGTTGGATATCTAAAGAAAACGCATCAGATAAATAGTGAATAACAAAAGGAACAAAACATGTTGCTATAAATCCATTGTAAAATGTAGCACAACTCTTTTTCCAATGGCAAGATTTAAAATTATTTTGTATATCCGATTCTCCCCGATAATTATATATTTTTTGAAATTCTGTCACAACATCGGATATTTCGTGCTTTATTCCCATAGATTCCAAGAAATAATGAATTTTTTCATGTTCATACATGATGGGTTTATATCCTGTAACAATAAAAGTCGCATGGCTATTCCGAAGAGAATCGATAAGCTTCTGATTCATTTTTGTGACCAAAAGTCCGTTTGTGATTACTCTAATATCTGTGTAAGGAAACATATTTCTGATGAGTTCAATATATTTATAAAGATCAGGATTCAGTAAAGGCTCTCCGCCGATTATTCTAACTTTTTTTACATGGTCAATGTATTTTTTTAGCTGCATTAACCCTTTCTTCATTTTTTCCAAATTTGGAAAAGACGGTTCATTTACCAGTCCACAAAACATAGAACAATTTTTACAGTTTAAGTTGCAATGTTCTGCAACATGAAGCTCGATGGTTTGTATTTCTCGTCTCTCGCTAAACAAAGAGATAGCTTTCAGTTTTTCGCCATCAGACATCATGCTATCCCTAAAAACAGCTATGGGAGCATAATAAATGCAATTATTCGGAATGCCATATGACATCAAGTTTCTGTAAACTCTCTCATTAAAATCATCATCAAGACTTGGGATAATAAACCTATCTATACACCTTTTTTGGAACAATGCAACACCCTTCCCAATAGATATAATTGATCCGTCCTTCTGCCATGTGTTACAGTTTGCATTTATCATACATACTATATGGAACGAATTAGGGTATTGATTCAGCAAGTTCACTAAAGTATGAGCCTCTTCATTGCATGTCATGATGGCTACGTTACACATTTTTGAATAATAGGCATCCATGATATTTCCACCCACATTTCTCATATCTTATAATCAAATTTATTAAATCTTTCTCTATAGTGCATATAATGAATAATCTGGTTTGCAGTATAAAGAAGGTTATCATCAATTGAAGCCTCCTTTTGCATTCTGTTTTTCAGAATTTCAATGCTTGCCATTATACACATTCGGTTAAAGATACAAATTTCTTCATTTTGAATTTGCATGTTACCTGTCAGCATATGATTTGCCGCAAAACAAATTCTGCACAATCTAACTAATTTACAATTATAGCAAACGTTTTCTGGTTCAAAGACAAAATCATGAATTGTTTTATCTGCAAATTGTGCAGCAATTTCTGCTGAACCCACTGTAAACTCTGTAAATCCATGACAAGGAGCATATTTTCCTTTTGCATCATAGCATTCTTCTGGATCATCAATATCTACACAATATCTGTAAGCTGAATCAATCGGTTTAAGGAAATCCATAAAACGATAGTTTAAAAGAAGACAAAGTCGTGCTTGGGCGTGATCACTGTAATACGCAACAAGCTTATCTAATTCTCGTTTTAGAATAGGTACAGAAACATTTACATTCCATTTTGTAGCCCATTGAAATGCATTATAGCATACAAACCCCTTTTGTTGTAGCCAGATAGTATTCTCAGCCAAATATGGTAGGGTAGATTCTGTAACTGTCATGGATATCGGACAGTCCTTCCAAGTATTAAGAAAAAAGTCAAGATCAATGTCTTTGTAGCTACCATTACCATCAATGGTACGACGGTTCATATCATGAACTGTTTCATTACCATCTAAACTGAGCATAATCTCATAACGATTTTTTCTCTCCCTAAGCCAATCCTGTACCTCACCATGCACCAAAGTACCATTTGTAATCGCTCTGAATAATACTGGAATATAAGAATATCTATTCATGACATATGCATCAATCTCTTTGATTAAGCTAAACTTTATAAATGGTTCTCCCCCATGTAGTTCAATTATCATATTCTCATAACCATCGAAAGCAGAATATGCATCATCAAGAATCTTTTTAGCAATTTCAAAATTCATCGATGAACCACGTTTATTTTGCTCATAGCAATAGGTGCATCTCAAATTACAGTTTTCGGTAAGGATTATCATTATTTTTTTATGATTAGGCAAATATTTCATACTCTTATTCCTTTCATCTGGCTAATGCCCCAAGCGGATGCCATGGTTCCAATAAAATAGGGGGTGATAGATAAGCATTGCGTTGGTTTTCAGTTAGCATTTCCCTATGTATAACAATCTCATATACATAATTTTCAAACCAGCTATTACTCATTGTCAGAAATCCATGATGTCCAGCATCCTCACCATACGAATTCTCAACAAGCCAATATTGAATATTTCTGTTGATATCCTCATTAAAGCCTTCAAGTACCATAGCATGTGATAGTATGTTTTCAGAATAAAACAATTGCTCAGCTTTTGTCATCTTAGGAATTTGCTTCATAATTGCATTTCGATTAGGAAAAATTGTTTCATCTAAAATTCCATATAACCTACAGACACTTTGAGATGAATCACAACCAAACCAAACAGGTTCTCCGAACATAATTTGTCTACGTGCTAGATTGCGAAACATATTAACAGATAGATTCAAGTATCTTACTGGTTTCCCTTCTATGACATTTCCGAGATTATTTACCTGAAAACATCTTCCAATTGGTGTTTGCTTAGATGGTACATTGATAATGGCTACGTACTCATCGTTCAGCGATTCCTTAAAAAATAAATTCTTAAAAGCAATTGGTGTTACAGCAAAATCAGACAAATATGTTCCATCCTTCAACAAATATTGATAATCAAACAATTTTGGTGGTTTTCCAAAACATTCAACCAAAATACGATATGCTGTACAGAGAAGCACGCACTTCTTGTCTTCAAATTTCATTCTATCTGCACTATCTCTGCGGATATCGCATGCAAAACCTCTAAGTAAACGACCAAGTAAACGAATCAAGGCAGCCGTTTCCTTATCGTTGATCTTTTCAGGCATTGCATAGTCTGGAACAATTCCATATTTATCAATGATGTTTCCTAAATAAGCCCACTGCCCAGCGTCCTGGATAGGTGTTCTAAACAAATGCGACAATAACCGACTGTCAGTTTTTTCATCTGTAGTGTCAAAGACCATTTCTGCAAAGTAATTTACTTTTTCTAATAAATCATAAAAAGCAATATAATTTCTAGAAAATGAAATATCCTTTATCATAAATTTTTTTTGAACACTATACTCGATGCAACGAATACCTGCATAAATCCAACAACGTCCTGTCTTGCCTTGATCATGAATCGTATTTTTACCGATAGAGTGTGTATACTGAAACAACTTTTCTACGTCTGCTTCACTGACTGAAACATATTCAAGCACTTTCTGTAAGGATTCATTATTTGAGCATATGCTAAACATATCACCAGTCGTGTTCAGTTCTGATACAATTAACTTCTTATTCATACCAACTTAAAATTATTCATAATCAGCACATTCTGCCAAAATTTTACTTTCGTATAGTATGTACAGATTATTCACTTTATATTTTGGACATTCATTACACATTTTTGCCATATATGTATCCTCTTCACATCTAATAATATGTTGATAAAGATAGTTATGGAGAATTCTCTCCCTTTTAACAAGCAGTTCATATGTAATATTTTCATCTTCGAAAACATTCGCCAATGCTGCTTCAATAGTTGAGCAATACAGATTTACATCGCCATTCATCATGACCATATATCGATGTCCATTAGGATAAGATCTTCCATACCGCCCTGATATAAGAGAACATCCCATATTATATTGCAAATGCTTGAATTCCTCAAATGCTCTTCCGACAGGGATCATATCTTCTTCATCTGCAACAGTTTCAATTCTGTAACCAGAAGAAAAAATTCTTTTTTCAAGTTCTTTAGACCACATCTCTCGATGGAATCGGTCATTACTGATTCTGATGGAAACATCTAACGCATCTACTCGCTTCTTCAACTTATCATTCATCAAAAAACTACCGTTTGTAAAAATCAAAATATTTGTACAGTATTTCTTTATATTTCTAACAATAAGTTCAATCTTTTCAATATGCAGAAACGGTTCCCCACCAATCAGATAAACCCAATCGGGATTATTCGTTTCAATTAGATGATAACATTTTTCTAACACATTATCATCCATAAAGTTGTAATCATGTGAACTATTAACCATACAATGCCTACAGTGAAAATTACACTGTGTGGATATCATCATCGCTAAAACCATAGAAAATCTCCCATATAAATGACCGCTATCTTTTGGATTTATTATTATGCCTGTAGTGTTTGATGAGAACAAATGAGAATAATTGATTCGCTCTGTAATTAGATGGTGAACCAACCGCCGCTCTTGCTCCAGCCAGAGTTAGACCAACCCTGAACAGAAGTAGGAACAATAGATTTAGTGGATTTCTTGACAGAGATTTTCTTGCCTGCCTTCTTGGAGTAAACCTCAACCTTCTTCATGCTACATTCCCCCCTTTCTTACACTACAAGCATAATAATAAATCCAAATATTTGATGGCAGTGACATTAACTAAAAACATGTACATAATTAAAGTTCAATTAATTATAAATTACAAATACTTTTTTTGATTTCCATTATATTTCCATATTCAAATTCATCGAAATACGGAATATGCCATCCTAAACGTGCCCAAAGCATATAGTGGTGTTTGCTTTTTACTATATAGTCATACGCATTGTTATGAATATAACTATCAATGCATTTTGCAGTATATTCTGTGTCAGCATTTCGGTTGCTTATCTTAAATAAATTAATCTTACTGATATCGAAATAGCCTTCATGAATTTCATAAGGCAAAATGCTTTGCATAGCATAAATATACTGTGCTGACGATTTCAAAACAGAATGTCTGTATACCTCTCTACAATATGTTGAAGATTTGCACCCTCCGCACTCATGAGAACATCCGTTGTTCAATAATAATATGCTTTTTGCTTTTGATGCAACAACACTGAACATTTCCTCATTTCTGATATTCTGTCTTCCTATTACAATCTCATCAAATGGATGTTGGATATTCTGTACGTCATCTATTGTTTCAGGCATATTATTGACACTTTTTACAATATACGCTTTCGGAAAATATTTTTTAGCATACTTAAAATACCAGTCCAAAATTACAACTTTCTGTATGTCAATATCATGCTTATCTAAATGTTCTCTGCAAAGCCTGAAATCATTCTCATCTAGATGATTGGTATTGAATGCGACTTCTATATTTATATCAAAGTGTCGTATAATCGTCAATAATTCCCAAAAAAGTGTCACATTGCTACTATCTTGGAACTGCTTCTGAATTGGTTCTCTGCCATGGAATCTATCCCCCAAAGGCAACGAAACATAGATATTGTCAATAAAATCCTTGTATTGCTCTAGGAAATTAATGAACTGCACTTTGTCAGTATGCATTGCTAATCCAATCGAAAATTTTTTGTAAAAAAATGATTCATTCAACATATAAGCCACCATCTTCTTCATTATATAATAATTGATTCACTAACTCAGGCTGTGTAAGAATCAATTCAACAAGGTGGGGATACAGCTCTTTATTAATATTGCATTCAATGTCATCAATATCCCCTAATTGTTTTCCATTACACATTGTATGGACTGTACAACCGCCCCGACAATAAAAAAACCAAGGACATTTCATGCAGTCAGGTGAGCACTTTTCTTTAAAATACGGATTATCTAATGAATTTCTAATGATGTCTACCATATCACCGTCTTGAATATTCCCTAAGCACACCTCCGGAAAATCTGTAACATCACAAGGGTATATATTTCCATCATAATCAAATGTGATCATGTTTTTTCCGCCAGTACAACCTCGTGAACAACAAACATCACTTTTGTTGCGCAAAAGTAGATTTTTCAACTTTATAAACAAATTGTATTCGAATATGTGGATACCTTGCTTATGCAGATTAATAATAGTGTTAAAAACAGATCTCGTACATACTCTAATTTCCTCTGGTTCAAGGCATAAATCGTTATTATCTGAGAAACTACTTTTATGTACAAAATTAATCTTGATTTTTTTTAGATGCAATTCTTCTGCAAAATACTTGATTATCTGTTCGATATAAGGAATAGAATTGCGTGTCATTGTTGCAATAACTGAAACATTATCATCATAATATTTTTGCAACAACCGAATTGAATTTTCAACAATATTATGTGTTTTCCTGCCACTAT
>AUXO015397186.1_pt1 | contig 15922 bp, 5 predicted proteins | sample 768731 | NCBI WGS metagenome assembly AUXO01 (sample SAMN02715735, study PRJNA202380) | gut metagenome | biome: sheep rumen | host: Ovis aries | place: New Zealand: Palmerston North
CCCCTAAATCGTAACAAATTTAATATAAATATTAATATGAGTAAATTTTTACAACGAATTTTGGTCATTCTGACAGTAGTGATGCTGCCGATGACGATTTTGGCAGACGGTTACCAGTTGCCGGACCCGAGTTTCGAGGACTGGTCAGGTACTGCTTTTGATGGAAAAATCCAGCCGAAGTACTGGCATGCTTCGAACGTGGAGCAGTCGGCGCTGGGTATGTCGTTTAAATTTAACTTCGCCATCCAGGGCGAGGGTCACACCGGTAAGTACTGTATCGTGGCTCAGGACCAGGTTGTCGGAGCGGCCGGAATCACGGAGACGAGTCCGAGTTACTACTCCTTAGGTTACGGATGGCAGTACTTGGAGGGTTTGAATACCGGTTCGGCTACGGCCGGTACGAAAGGCGGTTATGCCTTCACCCATCGTCCGGACTCTATCTCGATCTGGATCAAGCGTATTGGTAACAACGTGGACAAAGAGGATTTCCACGTGCTGTATTACGCATGGACGGAGACCGCCAAGGGTTCTTCGTATAAGAACAAATCGGGATCTTGTACCTCGACGACCGTAGAAGATGAGGAGTCGGATATCCGTATCTTGCTGGACGGTAACGAGTGTAAGACGGACAAGGCCGGTGGTCAGGTATGCGAAGGTTGGTGGCGCGAGCGTAAGGCGTACGGCAAATGGACGAACCTGCGTATTCCTATCTATTACATCAACGACAACACGCCGAAGAAATGTAACCTCATTCTCTCGGCTTCGAACTATCCTAACTTCCGCGCCAACGACGGTTTGTACGATGGTAACTCCCTGTACGTGGATGATGTGGAACTGATCTATTCGTCGAAGATCCAGACCCTGAAGGTCGGCGGTAAGGAATGGAAGGGTTTTGACCCGAACAGCACGGAGGTGCAGGTTTTCTCTGTTCCGGAAGGTACGACGACAGTTCCGGCGGTAGAGGCTTACCGTGGTGCCGGTTCGTTAACCAACCCGCGCGGAACAACCAAAGACTTCCCGGGACGTAAGTTGACGGGTAGCGAGATCACTATCACCAACGGTACGGTAGGCGGTACCCCGACGACCATCGTGGTGAAGGCAGAGGACGGCTCGAGCACGACGACCTATAAGATCTTGTTCCAAGCTGCTAAGAGTAGCAACGCCAAGTTGGCGAATATCTACTACACCTACACGAACATTAACAACGAGCAGGTGCGCGCTGCTGTATCGAACTTCAGCCCGAGCACCTATAACTACAAGGTGGAGTTGCCCTACGGTTCGAAGGGCGTTCCGACGGTAGAGGCAGAGAAGCAAGAGGACGAGCAGACCATCGCGTACAGCCACCAGCCGGATTCGTTGGCAGACAAAGCCACGATCACCGTGACGGCTGCGAACGGAACATCGAAGCAGGCGTATAACCTGACGTTCGAAGTCGGTAAACTGGCCGATAACACGCTGAAGGACATCAAGGTAGACGGTAAGTCTATCCCCGGTTTTACCCCGTCGCAGGCTGTGTATAAAGTGTCGTTGCCGACCAACACGACCAAGATGCCGACTGTAACGCCTGTCTCTGCGTATGAAGACGGCGAGCAGACCATCGTTCACAAGGCTCCGGCTACCATCGACGGCGGTACGTACACCCTGAGTGTCACCACGCCGGGTAACATCGTAGCAAAGGTTTATAAACTGAACTTTAAGTTGGAGGCTTCATCGTATAGCTACCTCAAAGACTTGAAAGTAGGCGATTATATCAAGAATTTCGACCCGCAGAACACAACCTATTATGTCAACCTGCCGCTGGGTACGACCGCTCTTCCGGCTATCACTTGGACGGTTGGCGATGAGTATCAGAAAGTAGTTCCATCGGATCTGGGTGCCGGTGTAGTTGATGGTACGGTACGTGTGACGGTTACGGCCGGCAACGGTGACCAGACGGTATATAAGATCGTCTTCTCGACGGAGAAATCCGAGCGCTCGACGTTGAAGGGTATTCAAATCGGCGGCGTAGACTTGGAGGGCTTCGATCCGGACGTGACGACCTATACCTATGCGCTGCCTGTAGGAACGACCACGCTGCCGGAGATCACTCCGATCCCGGGCGATGAGTACCAGACGATCTCGGTGACTACTGCCGGTCTGAATGGTAAGACCCGTATCACGGTTACGGCCGGCAACGGAACGACGACGATCTATCAGATTGCCTTCTCCGTAACTACGTTTAGCGATAACACGCTGCAGGGTATCTACCTGGACGGCGTGCTGATCGACGGCTTCGAGGCAGAGAAAGAAGAGTATTGGGTTAACCTGCCGCAAGGAACGACCGTTCGTCCGGCTGTAACGTATCAGTTGGTGAACGATGACCTGCAGACGGCTTCGAAGCGTGACTTCAGTGGTCTGAACGGCGATTATAAGATCACCGTTCGTCCGCAGAGTGGCGCCAGCCGCACCTATATCATCCACTTCAGCGTAGCTACCTCGAGCAACACCGACCTGTTGATGATTTACCTCAATGGGGTAGAGATCCCGGGCTTCCGTTCGGACTCGCTCGATTATATCGACTCGCTGCCGGAGGGTATCACCACCATTCCGACTGTCACATACAAGAAAGCCGAGGAGTCGCAGCGTGTGCTGAGCGTGCTGGAGGGAAAGACCCAGAAAATAACCGTAACGGCGGAGTCCGGTGCAAAGAAGGAATATACCGTTAAGTTTGTTCCGCGTGCTTCGGCGAATGCGTTCTTGAATATGATTTACCTGGACAGCGTTGTACTGCCGGGCTTCAAGAAAGAAGTGCTGGAGTACAGCTATCCGATGACCGGCGAGACCTGTCCGGCTATCACGGTTGACAAGGCTCCGGGTCAGCAAGTCACCATCACTGCTCCGTACGGTGCAGGTAAAGCGACTATCGTTGTTTTGCCCGAAGATGGTGCCGGCAATACCTATACGATTCATTTCACACAGGCCCCCGCTCAAACGGTTCAGTTGGCGGCTATCTTAATCAATAGTAAGACGATTGCCGGCTTCAAGGCTGACTCTACGACCTACAAGGCTACTTATGAGAAAGTACTCCCGACCGTATCGTATATCAAAGGCGATGAGGCCGCACAGACGGTTCAAGTTCTTTGGAAAGACAGCGTAGCCTGGTTGCATGTAGTAGATACGCTGGGTAACAAGGCAGCTTACAACGTTACCTTCACCCGTATCTATTCGTCCAACAACGCGCTGGAGGGTATCTATGCAGACGGCGTGCTGATTCCTGGTTTCGATGCCGCTACCTTGAATTACAGTTATGATTTGGCTGCAGGTAGCGCTTATCCGGAGATTACTTATAAGGCAAAAGATGATGCGGAGATTGTATTCTTCGGTCAGTTAGCTGCCGGTAAATGGGGTATCAAGGTAACGGCAGAGGACGGTACTATTGCTAATTATACGGTTCAGTATAACTTGGCTAAGTATGCTGATGCGACCTTAAAGAAAATGTCTGTGGTAGACAAGACTTTGAGTCCTGCTTTCGATTCGAATATCTTCTCTTATAATGTGAATATCGATGAAGGTGAAGCGCTGCCGAAGATTCTCGTAGAGACTCGCGAAGGTCAGACGGTTTATATCAACAATGTTGATGCTAACCATCAGGAGGTAACCGTATTCGCTGAGAGCGGTGCGAACAACACCTATAATATCGCGTACACGCGCAACGTAAGTAGTAATGCGCTGTTGGCGGATATCTTGATTGATGGCGTTAGTCTGGCCGGTTTCGATTCAGAAGTATTTAACTATGTAGACTCGCTGGATAGAAAAGATAAGTCGGGTAAACTGACGTCGGTTGTACCGAATGTATTCCCGATCGGTAAACTTTCGAACCAGACCATCACGACATACTTCTGCAAGCCGAATGATACGACTAAGATTCATGTAGAGGCACAGGACGGTACGACGCAGGATTACTTCATCTATTTCCCGGTTCGTCAGTCGAATAACAACTTCTTAGGCGACCTCTACCTCGATTCCGGGGAAGCAGATCTTACTTTCAAGAAGACGACCACAGACTATACGGTGATTCTGCCGTACACGATGGCAGAGTGCCCGAAGGTAATATATGAGAAAGACGAGACGGAGCAACGTATTGACTTCATCTCTCGTCCGATAGGCGATACGACGAAAGTGATCGTAGTTGCCGAGAACGGTGAGTCTCGTACGTACAATATCCTCTTCAAACGCGAGGTACTGAAGACCAAGAACTTGCTGGCAAGTATCTATATTCCGGAGATTGATAAGAATCTCAGTCTGAAAAACAAAGACCAACGTTCGTTCGATGTAACGCTGCCTTACGGTGCGCGCACCTTAACGGTAGAATACGAGAAGTCCTATGACGAGCAGACGGTATTTATTGAGCCGGGTGGTGTGAATGAGCCGACTCGTATTACAGTGAAAGCCAACAATGATACCGTAGCAGACGAGGTTTATGTTCTTAACCCGATTAAGACTACTCAAAACCCGGCTGTGCTGAATAGCATTGAGGTAGATGATGTACCGGTAGATGATTTCGATCCGAATCGTTTCACGTACATCGTCAACCGTACGGCTACGACTCTTCCTAAGGTGAAGGTGACCAGATCTTCCGGTGTAGAGTACGACTATGAGAGTTCGTACCAGAAATGGGAGGCAACGGTAACGAAAGACGGCTACACATGCGTTTATAAAATCTTCTTCCACTATCCGAATGACATTATCCCGAATGGTGAATTTACTAACTGGTCGAAGACTTCAAAGTCTAAATCGGACAAACCGACAGGATGGAATGCTCCGGGTGATTGTTTCGATACGTATGCAGGGACTGTTGAAGCCTCAAAATCAGTGGTAAAAGAGAGTGCTTCCGTTGTTCACTTGACGAACTTCTATTGGGCTGCTTTGTTTGGACCTCTGCCTTCTGTTATAAACTTAGGTGATTTGGAATGCTCACCTGCTGTGGCTGCTCAATCTAAAACAGTTCCAAACGGATTTATTTCATACCACAATACGCCGGATGTAGCGAAAATCAATTATAAGTACACTAAAAAGGCCGGAAACGGTGCTTTGTTCCGCTTCAAGTTCTTTGATTCGGATGGCAATGAGCATCCGTTTGATCATAGGCAGTCCTCTACGAAGAGTAGCTACGCAGAATATACTCTGAATTTGGGTACGGATGGTATCGGAGTTACCGGTATGGATATTATTATTGATGCATCCGGTCAATATCCGAAGGGAGCCAAGGATGCTGACCTCTACGTAGACTATATCCGCTTCTCGTTTAACTCCACGCCGAAGGCAGCGAAAGTGAATGATATCGACGCTGTCTTGAACGATAAAGAGTTTACGGTTACCTTGACGGATCCGGAGGATGTGAATATTCGTTCGTATGAGTTTAACGGTCAGGTATCCGACCAGGCGCAACTTCTGAACTGGAGTGCTCCGGTAAAGGGTGCGGACTTCGAAACCCGTTCGGCTACCTTCCGTAACTTCGCAGAGGATGGTACTTATACGGATGGTTACTCGCTGGTAGTAAAACGTCCGTTGGATACGAAGAACCAGTTGAAGGACCTCTTGGTTGATGGATTGACGATTACTGGTTTTGATCCGGCAACGACTTCTTACACGGTTCATATGCCGGCTACTCGTCGTCACATGCAAGACCTCATTCCGGTTCCTGCTTCTTCGTTGCAGACCGTTGCTACCTCTTTCGCCGATTCTACGATGACTATCACTGTAACGCCGGAGAAGGGTGAGCCGACGGTTTACAAAGTTAAGTTTGTAACCGACCTGAGCGATGATACCACGCTGAAGAGCCTTACGGCTGAGGGTGTGGCTTATGATAAGGACGTTCACTCCTACGATATCACAGCTACCAACTGGCCGCTTATCTCGTATGAGAAGAACTCCGACAAACAAGTGGTAGAACTCATTAACGGCGTGATCACGGTAACGGCTGAGAACGGTGCTACGGGTACGTATAAGATTAATCGTCTTGACCCGACAGAGACCACGAATGCTGTCATCTCTGAGTTTGAGAAGGGAACCAACGTCATTTCCGGTTTCGGAGGTGATGATACTGAGAGAAACGAAGAAAAACCCGACGAGGTGATCAAGTTCAAGCGTGCCTACGCTGTCGACTCTGTAGTCTTCGTACAGACTCCGGATTCGATGGAGTGGCTGGTTTACGGTTCGGTAAACAATCGCTATATCTGGCGTTACCCGACGGAGTCGTCCAATAACGCTTACTTGGCGAATATCACCCAAGATGGTGCTGACCTCGCAGACTTTGTAAAGACCAACTTCGACTATGACATCACTTCGGATAGTACGACTGTGCTGGCTTCCTTCGTAGCGGATGAAGGCCAGACCCTTGTTACTTCGATTCAAGAGGTTGAGGGTGGTGTAGAGTACACCGCAGAGGTAACCGCAGAAAACGGCGTCAACAAGAATACCTATAAGATTACTGTGAAACGTCCGATGAGCAATATCGCTACTTTGGATAGTATCCTCTTGGATGACGTGATGGTAGAGGGCTTTGCTCCGACCACGATGGTATATGATGTAACCTTACCTGTTCCGGCTGTTAAAACAGCTGAGCCGAAGATGCCGAATATCACCTACGCAGTAGGTCATCCTGGTCAGAAAGTGACGGTTGAGCAGTTAGGAACCCTGAACGGCGATCAAACGATTCTGGCCGTTGAGAGCGAAGATGGTTCTGTAACCGAGCGCTACTATTTGACGATTGCTTCGCAGAAGAGCTCTTGTGTGGACCTGACCGGTATCACGGTGAACGGCGAGCCTGTTGACCACTTCGAGCCGGGACGTCACTTCTATTCCACTTCGCTCAATACGGAAGATATCGTGATTGATTATACGGCGGATGATCGCTTCTTGAAAGTAGAGCATGTCATCGATACCGTTACTCCGCATCATGCATTGAATTACACCTTGCATGTAGTGGCAGAAGACGGCTCGACATCGGATTACCTGATAGAGATCTATATTGAGAACCAGTCGAACGATGCGCACTTGGCGAACATTACGTTGGATGGAAAGAACTTTGAGGACTTCGAGCGTGCGCTCAACTTAGACCTCACCTTCGATCCGGGTAATAACAACTACGAGATCAACCTGCCGTCCGGCACTACGATCGTTCCGGAGGTAAGCGCCCAGTTGAAGATGGATGGTCAGCAAGTAGAGATTGTCCATAAAGTAAATCCGACTACTAACTTCACCGATTCCATCCTGCTTAATGTGACGGCCGTAGATGGTGTAGAGAAGAATACGTATACGCTGAAGTTCCTTGTTCCGCTCTCCACTAATGCGGACCTGAGTATGATCTTCCTCGATGGTGATTCGCTTAAGAACTTCGATCCGACTTATTACTTCTATCAGGTGGAACTGCCTGTCGGCGTGCATACCATGCCCGAAGTAGCTGCGCAGAAAGGTGAAGGTGGTCAGACCATCAAGTCGATTGAGATTGATCAAGATAAACTGCAGGCAACCATCAAAGTGCTGGCGGAGGATAAGACCGTTCGACCGAACACCTATGTAGTAGTCTTCCATATTACTCAGTCCGATGAGGATAAACTGGAGATGATCTATCAGGATGGCGATTCGTTGACGGGCTTCGATGAGAATACGATGTATTACGCGCTGTCGCTGCCGGTAGGTACAAGCAACTTCCCTGATCTGGGCTGGTTGGAGAAAGACGACTACCAGACCATCACGATGGATACGGTAGAGGCTACGCTCAATACCCTCATCCGTCAAATCGTCGTTACCTCTGAAAGCGGTAAGAAGAATACCTACACTGTATCGTACACCATCGAGAAATCGGATGTGGATACCCTGCAGATGCTCTTCATCGACCATAAGCCGTTGGCTAATTTCGAAGGAAAGACCATTGTTTATCTGGATACCCTCTCTGCAGCCTATGCAGCCGAGTTGGCAGGCCAGCTGCCGATCGTAGAATATACCGTTGGCGATGAGTATCAGACGGTTCTCGTATCGCAAGTGCCGGAGGATGAGTTGAGCGATAAATCGCTGGGTTACAAATCCATCATCACCGTTACGGCTGCTACCGGTAAGACACGTATCTATACGATTCACTACCCGGTTGAGCTCTCGAATGATTCGACGCTGAACATGATCAACGTATCGGCTAAGCCGTTGGCTAACTACGATGCCGAGCGCTTCAACTACCGTCTTGAGATTGCCAAAGAGGCTTCGGTGCCGGTGGTAACCGTCATCAAGAAAGAGGAAGCGCAGACCTACGAGATCCGCGCGCTGGGTGATACGGTTCAGATCGTTGTTTGGGCTGAGTCCAAGAAAGACAGCGCTACCTATACGCTGACCTTCGAGCGTCTGAAATCGGCGAACACCATGCTGCGTGATATCATCCTGACCGATATCAACACCGGTGAGCGTCTGCCGTCGTCTGAGTTCCCGTATCGTCCGGAGGTTTACAACTATATCGTCAACGTTCCGTATGACTCGAAGAAAGAACTCATCTCGCTCATCCCGACGATAGAGCCGGAGTTCTACGAGGAGGAGCAGACGGCCGATACCACGGTTCACTACCTGCCGGACGGCGATATCCAAATCGATATCACGGTAACAGCTGCGAACGAGGAAGACCAGGCGATCTACTCGATCATCTTCCACTTCGTCAAACCGGCTGATGCTACCTTGGCTTCGTTGACTATCAAGGGTGAAGAGTTCATTGACTTCCGTCCGACCAAGACCGAGTACGTCTATGCACACCCGTACGGTACCGATCCGGCGGATTACTTCACGATTGATGAAGTGAAGTACGTGCTGAGCGACTCGCTGGCTGTAGATACGATGTATATGGATGAGTCCGGCGTGATCAACATCGTCGTTGTAGCGCAAGACGGTCGTACGAGTCTGACCTATCTCATCTCGCAAACCACAGCGGAGGATGGCGATAATGCACTCGCATGGATCACCATCGATGGCGATACCATCCCGGGCTTCGATCCGGAAGTGCTCTTCTATACCTACTACGTCTTTGAATCCGACATGCCGTCGCTCAACGCTGAGCCGCGTTCGGAGAATGCCGATGTAGATAAGGGCCGTGTAACAGCAGGCGATACCACTACAATTATCTGTACCGCAGCCGATGGCTCGGAGCGCTACTATTACGTTTACTTCGCGATCACGACCGTCAACCCGGGTGATGTGGCTACGAGCGGCGATGTACTGATCAAGCGTGTACCGGGTGCTATGCAGCTGGCTGCTTATACGGTTCGTCAAGGTGTTTCCATCGCCCTGTACGACCAATACGGACACCTGCTCTACAACGAGCGTGTACCGGTAGCTAACCCGAACGACACCGAGATCGTAGAAGACTCTGACCAGAAGGAATTCCTCAATGATGTGGATGGCTTCAACTCGGGTCTGATCATCGACGTACTGCCCGGACAGCCGTATTTCTACTGCTTCTATTACAATGGCAAAAAGAAACTTGCTTCCGGCAAAATTATGTGCTACTAATTAAAAATAGTATATAATTTCGAAAAAAATCTCACATGCTCTTGCGTATGTGGGATTTTTTTTGTAATTTTGCGGCGCAAAATCGTCAACGCACATGTGAAGACTCTGACCAGAAGGAATTCCTCAATGATGTGGATGGCTTCAACTCGGGTCTGATCATCGACGTACTGCCCGGACAGCCGTATTTCTACTGCTTCTATTACAATGGCAAAAAGAAACTTGCTTCCGGCAAAATTATGTGCTACTAATTAAAAATAGTATATAATTTCGAAAAAAATCTCACATGCTCTTGCGTATGTGGGATTTTTTTTGTAATTTTGCGGCGCAAAATCGTCAACGCACATGATTGGAATATTCAACGATAACTTTCCGCCTATCCTGGATGGCGTGGCCTTAACGGCGCAGAACTACGCCTATTGGTTACATGCGAAAGGGCACGAAGTACGTGTCATCACGGATTACGCACCGAAGATGAAAGAGGTCATCAAGGCGGCGCCGTATCCTATCAATTTTGTGCCGTCTGTGCCTATCCCCTTCCGTCATCCGTATCGCTACGGACTGCCGTATATCTCGCCGGCGTTCATGCATAATTTCCGTAAGATGCAGTTTGAGTTAGTGCATGCGCATTGTCCGTTTATCACGGGTGACCTGGCGTACGACGCGGCGCAGAAGCAACAGATTCCTTTGGTAGCGACCTTCCATTCCAAATATCGTCAGGATTTCGAGCATAACGTGCATAGCAAGCGCATCGTGGATGCGATGGTTCGGATGATCATCCGTTTCTTCAACAAAGCCGATGAGGTCTGGATCCCCCAGGCAGCCGTCGAGCCGACGCTGCGTGAGTACGGGTATCAAGGCCATGTAGAAGTGGTGGAGAATGGAAATGACTTCTATACGCCGAGACCGCAGATTGAAGCCATGCGGGCGGAGATGCGCGAAGAATTAGGTATGGCGCCCGAGGATATGATGCTGCTCTTTGTGGGCCAACATATCTGGGAGAAGAATATCGGATTCATCCTCGATGCGCTGGCGCTGATCAAAGATAAACCTTTCCATCTCTTCATGGTAGGTACGGGCTATGCCGTGCGTGAGATTCGTCATAAGATAGGTCAGTTAGGTCTGCAGGACCGCGTGACGATGCTCGGTAATATCCATGACCGCGAGCGTCTGAAAAAGATTGATGCGGCGGCGGACCTCTTCCTCTTCCCCTCGCTATACGACAACGCGCCGTTGGTGGTTCGTGAGGCGGCTGCTATGCATACGCCGGCGCTGATGCTGCAGGAGGCTACGGCCGCTGAAGTGATCAAACCCGATGTGAACGGATTCTTGACCCCGAATGACCTGCAGGCCTATGCCGATAAGATCACGTATCTGCTCGAGCACCCGAAGACCTTGCAGAAAGTGGGCGATAAGGCCTCGACGACGATCTCTCGTTCCTGGGAGAATGTCATTGATGAGGTGATTTTGCGATATCGCGATATCCAAGAGAGTTATAAATTGAAGCACGGCATCATCGTGCCCTAACCAATCACCAATAACCAATCACCAATAATCTTCATGGTTCAAATGTTTCTTTTGATGCTGCTGCAGACGGCGATGCTCGCCTTCAGTCAGGTGGCGCTTAAACTGGCGATGGAAGGCATGCACTGGGAGTGGAGCTGGTCGTTCATATGGCATAATGTCATTCTTAACGGATGGCTGATGCTGGCGGTGACGTTGATGATCGGAGCGAACCTCTTCTGGCTCTGGATGTTGCATAAATACCCGCTCTCGCAGGTCTATCCGCTGACGAGTCTGGGTTTCATCTTCGGTATGTTATCCGGCTGGCTGATCTTCCATGAGCAGGTGGGTTTCATGCAGTGGCTCGGGGTATTCCTGATCATTGCCGGTTGTTTCTGTATCGCAAAAGTATAAGCATATGAAAGAGTGGCGTAAAAGATTTCAAGAATGGCGTAAGAACTGCAAGGAATGGCTGGCGGAGGGTCACCGCGCCAGTTGGGTGGTATTTGCTTTGTTTGCCCTGTTGTTCTTCTTGCAGACTTTGCTCTTCGATCATTTTGCCTTTCGTGAACTGGAGTTGCAGCCTTCGGCGCTAAATCGCTTTGCGATGCTGCTCAGTAAGTTCGCTGCCTCGCTGCTCTTTGCTTCGCTGGCCTTCATCCTTCGCGATAAAAGATGGCTGTTAGGCTTGTCGCTTGTGGTGGATACCTGGTTCGTGGCGAACCTCATCTACATGCGAAACAATCATATCCTGCTCGATGCCGAGGCGTTTAATATGTCCGGCAACCTGCATGGCTATTTCTGGTCGGTGCTCATCTATGTGGAGTGGAAGATCGACTTGATCTTCTATTTCATGACTTTCCTTTTTGGTCTTGTCTATTTCTTCACGACCACGAGCAAACGTCACTGGTGGGCGTGGGTAGGTGTGATTGTGGTGGCTATAGGGCTTCGTTACGGAGCAGAAGGACTGTATGTCAATGACCGCAAGAAACAGCAACAGGAAGTAAAATACGAGGCTGTACCTTTTATCAGGGAGAGAAGGGAGCCGGTTTACGGAACCGATTTCCCCACAGCGGTTGCTAATACAAGCGTCCTTTATTCGCCGTTCTATATCACGTCGGACTACTACTTGATGGTGAATGAGATTCAGCCCGATCGTCCGTTAGCGGAGAATGACTTGGCGATGATGGCGAAGTTGGATAACGGCGAGGACAGCGCAACGCTGAACGGACCGCTGATCATCGTACTGTTAGAGAGTTTGGAAAACTGGGTGCTCACGCCTGAAATCATGCCGAACCTCTATCGCTTGACGCAAAACGACCATGTCTTCTATGCCAACCGTATCCATACCCAGATCGTAGGTGCGCCTTCGGCGGACGGACAGATGTTGGTGAACACCGGTCTGTTGCCCATTAATGCCGGCGCTACGTGTCTGCATTACCCTCGTAACACCTTCCCTGCTATCATGAAGTTGGCGCCCGACAGCGCGATTTGTCTGCTGCCGCACGACACCTGCGTCTGGAACCAGACAGCGATGTCGCCTGCTTACGGATATGACTCTACTATCTGTTATTGCGACATCGATACCATTCTCTTCCAAAAACTCGATAGTTTGGTGGATGACGGCTATCGGTATATCCAGTGTATCACTCAATCCACACATGCGCCTTTCCTCAATGAGAAATATAGCCGCTTGGAGCTGCCTAAGTCTATGCCCTGGGTGATGTATAACTTTATACGCGGTTTCAATGCGTTGGATGAAGGATTGGGATATTTCATTCGTAAGATAGAGTCGGACCCGAACCTGCAGAACTATACCATTGTTTTCACCGGCGATCACCGTATCTTGCACTACGAGAAGCGTCAACAGATGCAGCAGTTCGCTAATATGTGGACGCGCAAGAAGAAAGATGCCGGCTTGGAATGGATAGCGGACTTGACGCCTACCGATGACTGCCTGCCGCTGATCATCTATTCGCCGAAGATATCCGGTAACCCGCGTTATACCGAGGACTGCTATCAGATGGATATCTATCCGACCTATCAGTCGCTCTTAGGGGTAGAGAAATATCGTTGGCACGGCTTTGGTATCAACCTGATGGACGACAAAGCAGAACGCGCCATACATGAGTACGACGCGTTCCCGTTATCCGATAAATTGATTCGCAATAATTATTTCCAGCGATAGCCGAGTGTCAGACTCGCTGACTGAGGATAGATAAGGGCATCGGCTTCCGGTGACCCTTTTTTCTCGCTATAGAATCCGGCAATGTCCGATAGACTGATCTTGTACTGCGCGTTAATCTGCATGCCGAATTTAAACTCGTAACCTACCGTGATGCATACCCCGAAATGGTTGTTATGCAATTGATACAAGCGGCTGTAATCGTAGTTGTCCTCCATCGGTGCGCGGAAAGGAGCCGAAGAGGGTTGTGTCTCATCGAGGTTATGGAACTTATCCTTGATATTCGATGCGAAGGTAAAATGAGTGAAGATACCTCCTCCGAACTGGATATAGCCTTTCTCTAAACTGCCGAAACGGCCCAGGAAATAAATGGGAATATCCACACCGAAGGACCAAAGATGGTTCGCCGTATCGGTCGCAGCGAAATAGTTCTGGTGCGCCGTGAAGATCACCTGCGGCTGTACTGCAAAATGCTTCGAAATACTGAAGTCCAAGAAACCTCCTAACTCACCTCCCACGCGCATATACGAACTCATCGGCTTATGGTTTCTGGTGATGATGAAATTACTCATGTTCACACCCGCCAAGACACCGCCCGATACCAACTTCGGCAGTTTCTCCTGGTCCAACGAGTCCATCATATGCTCGGTGTCGAACTCGACAAACTGCGCTTTTACTTCGTCCAACTTCTGCTGTAGCTGCGCATCACGCGTCTGGGCCTGTACGCTTACCAGCGCACAAAGGGCGATCATTATACATCCAATTTTTTTCATACTACAACGAGAATCTAAAGGTTATTTTAACGCCGTTTCGTCCCCACGCACCTATCTTACGTCTTCCGTGAATCATCACCGGACTGCCGTCCTCATTGAACTGCGGCACGTATTGTATAGGGTTGTTGGGATCCGGGGCCATCTTCTGAATCATATACGGCAACTCATAGTCGTTATACGTGATACGACGTATGTAGTCGATACGAATGAACTTCAAGATATTCTCAAATCCGGCGGTGATCTCCATATACGGTAACTTACCGATCGGCGAGGACGTACGATAGCCGTCTTTGATGTACCCATCGCGGTCAAAGGCATTGTCCACAATACCATTCTCCCATGCCGTATGAGGAAAGTCGTACAGACCCGTTCCGCTTTCCAGATACGGGTTGTTCTTCTTCGTCAAACCGCCATAAATGCCGGAGAACGATACGACGCCGCGCAACTTCAGTTTGTTGATACCCGGAATACGGTTCATAATCCAGCCTTTGAAGAAATACGTGGCATATAACGCAACATACTCGTCCATGAGGAACTCCATTGGCTTCATCTGGTTGAAGGCGCGGTTCGCAAGGAAGATACTCGTACTGCTCTGCGGGATATAGAGGTGGGTGAACGGCGTCTTCTGCCATATCATACCCGTCTGAACACGCAGATCCAAGTGACCGAAGGCAGAGAACCAGAAGCGCTTGTCGAAGAGGAACTCCGTACGATTGTAAATAAATCCGTCGCCGCCGTTATGACGGTCGTCCAGGTAACCCACGTAGTGCGTTAACTTCAGCGTAGGCGCATCTTTCTCCAAGGCAAACGGACTAGGTACTCCCATACGGTCGATATAGACGCGGCTGCCCGGCGAATATTGGAATTCGACATAACCCTCGTAGTTGCGATACGAACCGATATTCGTCATCGAATTGCTCCACGTAGAGTCAACCGGGTTCATCGTCCAGTTCATTCGCTCGTAGCGTAGCGAACCCGCGGCCTCGTTATTTGTGAAGTCAAAACCGGTCTTGATGGAGAATTTATTCCGCCACTCCTTCATATAATCCACTTTGGCATGGAAGACGTACTGCGCAAAAGGCATCGTCGGTGTACTCGTCGGGATGGACATCAAGATGTGGTCACGACGAATGACATCGGTTAACTGACCCGGCTCCTCTACGTCATACTGCGCGGAGAACTGAATATGATGGCGCAAACCGTCATAGGGCTGGTTCTTATGCTTGTCGAAGGTATAGACGATCGTCGCGTTGTATTTGGGACGCAGGTCTTTCGTTCCGAAGGCTGCATAGCCGCGGAAGAAGAACTGATCGTGCAGTTTAGCTGTACTTACGCCGCCGAAACGCAAACGAACACCCTCTAACATGTTCCAACTGATGAAGTTATAGATCGGTCCGATATCGAACTTACTATCGTACATCACAGACGAAGGCTTGGTCGGGACAAACTCCGTGGTCACCGAGTTCACAAACAGCGCCAGACTATTGAAGATCGGAGTGGAGGTGAACTCATGCACAAGGTCCACTACGGAATTCTCATAGGGTGTCAGCGGTTCAGGACGAAGCGTCTGCCATGCATCAGCGTCGAGACGAACTGCCGTAGAGTCATTCGTCTCCACCTCATCGGCCGTCATACTGCTGAATGTCTCCTTGGGTATCGGCGTCTCAAGATCCCAACCAGTGTAGATCTTCGTCTGACGCGCCAACATGCCGCGTTTGTTGTTCAAGATATAGAACTTCGCGTAGGTCGTCGTTCTATCCGGTGCCCAAAGACCGTTCTCCAACTGCTTATAACTATGCTCTACCGAGTAGTTGCTCACGAAGTTCAGGTTGATCTCCGGCGGTACGTTAATCGCATATTTCTTGAGTCGGAACGTGCTGTCGTTGACGATATAGAGGTGACCCGTAAAACCGTAACTCTCTGAGTTAACCGGCACGAA
>AUXO013225169.1_pt1 | contig 15920 bp, 12 predicted proteins | sample 768731 | NCBI WGS metagenome assembly AUXO01 (sample SAMN02715735, study PRJNA202380) | gut metagenome | biome: sheep rumen | host: Ovis aries | place: New Zealand: Palmerston North
GACCTCTCCCTCTTCTGCCGGTTCGTCAGAATCAAGCTTGAGGATCTCAACGTGATAGTTGTAGAGGTCCACGACATACCGGTCATCATACGGCAGGGACGCGGCGATAAAGCCGAGCTCATTATTTCCGTAAGAGCGCACAGGTGCAAATCCGAACACCTTCACGATCAGATCATACGTAGACTGCGGAAGCGCCTCGCCCATGGAGTAGATCATCTCGACCTGCCACTTGCTGATATCCACATTTTCTCTTTCAATATACTCAGTCAGAGCAGTGAGCGCGCTGGAATACGCGACAAGGCACTGTATCTTCTCCCTGCGAATGCGCTCACAGACTGTTGCCAGATAGTCATCGCCCATATTGGAGATATCAATCATCTTCAGATTATTCTTGAAAGATTTCCACGGAGAAATCGCGTTTTTTCCCTTGATCCATACGCGGAACTCTCCGCGCTTCATGCCCATGCGGAAGCCGTTGAGCTCATGGAACGCCAGCATATTCATATAGACGCGGGTCATCTTCTCCCCATCAGCATAGACGGTGAACGGAACACCTGTCGAACCGCTGGTATTGAGCTGTGCAAGAGTATCCTCCTGTCCCTGATATGCGTCAGCCAGAATCTCCTGACGGTGGGTATTATAATCCATCTTGGTCATGACCGGAAAGTCTTTCAGCTCAGGATTCTCCGGAATATTGCTGTAAAACTCGCAGTTCGTCCGCGCGTAATCCATAATAGCCTCGATACGGCGGGCTTCATATTCCGGCGTGATTCCTCTGACAATTTCACTCTCATTAACTTCCTTAATGCGGTTCTGCTTTCCGCCTGTCATGGCATCAAGAGTATTGAAAGCAACTCTCCTTAAAACTTCACCGACCTGCATATATTCCTCCTTCGAAAAGCCGGACAGCTTTCCTCTTTTGATAAAAAGCACTTATTTGTGCCATAATTCGATGTAAAATAATGCTCCAAGCACTTGCAGTTTCCCTGCTCCTCCCGCCTACTGTCTGCCCGATCGGACAAGGCCAAAGAGTATGATGAGGAGAACACGGATGCCATTGGCCATAAGCACCGCGACAGAAAAACCATGGAGGCCGCCTTGCGGCGTCATGGCGTAGACCAGAGCAAGAATGACCGCCAGATGCACGACCTGCAGGATCATCTGCCACTTTTCTTCTGTAAATGTCAGCACTACGATAAATATGTAAGCGGAAAGCAGGCCCAGGATCTGGCTTGCATTGACGATCGTGATCACTCCGCGCACTGAATCGTAGAGATCGGGATAGAGCAGCTTTAAGAAAATCGGCGTTACGATTTCCGCTCCCAGGAAAAATACGAGGCTCACCCCGAGTCCTGCCCCAACGAACATCATATACTGTTTTCTGTTCAGATTCTCTTTCCTCTTTGTCAGGTAAGAGATGATGATCGTGTTAATCGGGGCGACCAGCAGTACCATAGTCTTTCCGATCAGCGAGACAACATAGTACTGGGTGACCGCCAGATTGTCAACAAGCATCTTGAGCATCAGACGGTCAATATTCAGGGTCAGGTTCGTCACAATGTAGGACATGAGGAGAAACGTTCCCCGCATCGCCGCTGCCCTGAAAGCGCCGCTGACTCTCAGGAAATCCCGGAAGATCGTCCCGGTAAGGACAATGTACAAAATAGCAAGCGCCTCACCGGTAATAAAGATAAGATACCAGTTCCCTGTCAGGAAAAACAGACCAAAGCCTAAAAGATATCCTGCGGTCATCACCGCATAGTATATAAAATAGTTGCGGTAATTCAGGTTCAGCCTGAACTCAACATCCCCATAATAGCGAAATACCATGAGGAGAATCAGCACACAGACAGCGACGGCGCCGGGCACGCCCTCTATGGAGTTTCGCCCGATGATCAGCGCAATCATCGCTCCGATTGCACCGTACACAAGGAGCAATACGTTGTAATCACCGTTGCTGACATTTTCCGTCCGGCGCACGACAAGCCGGCTCGTATTGAGAGCCTGACCGATGGATGGCGTGACAATGGCTGCCAGGCCCATGATAAAGAGCAGGTTTCCCAGCGGCTCACTGCCCATGACTCTGTTGAGCAGCGGATAGACGATGACCTGGAGAACACCGTTCATCAGAAGGCCGGCGCCGATCGTGTACACTGTGTTGCCCGCTATTTTCTTTTTCTGATAATTGGAATTCACATGAGACCTCCGTTCATATGCAGGCCGTTACCTGAGCCTCTCCGCATATACATCGCATCGATTCTCAATATACTTGCGCTTGCCTGAATTCAGCACCGGAATCTCATCGACATAGACAATCCTGATCTGGGCATCTTCGCCAAAATAGGGCTGGATTCTTCTCAGGACATCCGCCTCGTCAATCGCGTCCCTGTCGCCATTAAGCTCCAGTGTATATGTGTCCACAGTCTCCTGAATGAACCTGTACTGAAGAACTCCCTCAACATCCCAGAGATTGTTGGTGATGACGAACGGAGTCAGCGCATGCCCCTGCGTATCAAAGATCGTATCGCTCCTTCTGCCGTATACTTCTCTCAGATAGAGCTTAAATCTTCCGTCCTTCCAGACCTTCTCAGCAACCGCGAGATCCCCGTTGTCATAGCGGATGATCGGCATTGCCATATTTCGGAGATCCGTGATCACGATTCTTCCGAGTTCACCCTCCTCCGCCGGCTCATCGCTGTCAAGCTTTAAAATTTCCAGATAGAAGTTCTCGGAGTCAATATAGTAGGAAGAGCTGTTCCTTCCCTGAATACCCATGATGCCATTTTCCTCATTGGAATACCACTGCTGCACCGGGCAGCCGAACTGTTCCCTGAGCTTGTCCCTGACAACTGCGGGCATTCCCTCTGAAATCGGAATGATGGAGATAATGGACAGTTTTTTTGTATCGTACTTGTGTCTCTCAATGTAGCGGCTGATTTCCGAGAGGGCTGACGCGTAGCCAATGAGGCATTTCACGCGCTTTCTGCGGAACATCTCCAGCATCTTTGCGATAGACTCTTCTCCGAGATCTGAGCTGTCCACCATGATCATGTTCTCAGCCATGAGTCTCAGCGCGCTTTTTCTGACATTCTGCACCCAGACGCGGATAAATCCCATTTTCATGCCGATATAATAATCTGCCATGGCACCGAAGAAAATCCCATCCGCGGTATCGTACTGCACTTTAGTCCGGTTCTGGACTATGCGAAGCGGTGTCCCCGTCGAACCGCTGGTCGTCATGACACGGCTTCCCTTTTCGCCCAGATACTCCGAGGAGAGGAAGGCGTCATAATCCGCGCGGTACGTGTCCTTGTTGACGATCGGCAGGTCACAGAGTTTAGCCCCCTCCGGAATGTCTTTATAAAAGGCAGTCGTTCGGCGGGCATGCTCGATCACTTTCGCGATTTTTTCTTCCGTCTCCTCCATGGAGGTCCCATTCCGGTAAGCATATCGGATCTCATCATAAGCCCTGCGGATATTGCCGCCGTTCTTCTTATCCAGAAGCCAGAAACCGAACCAGCGGGCTCTCTCATCTAAAAGCATAGTAAACTCTCCTTATTTCCAGATCTTCCACGGGGCTTCACCGCTCTCCCAGAGCTGTTCCAGCATCTGTTTCTCGCGCAGCGTGTCCATGCACTGCCAGAAGCCCTTATGTCTGTAGCCGTTCAGCTGCCCCCTCTTGGCCGCCTCTGAGAGCGGATACTTCTCAAATACTGTATCATCGCCTTCGATCAGATCGAAGATACCCGGTTCAACGACCATGAACCCTGCGTTGATCCATCCGCCTTCTTCCTTCTTTTTCTCACGGAAACTGGTAATCGATCCGTCTTCCTTAATGTCGAGAATTCCAAAGCGGCCGCCCGGCTGAACGGATGTAAGCGTGATCATCTTGCCCGATTTCCTGTGATAATCCACAAGCTCCGGCACATTGATGTCAGCGACACCGTCACCGTATGTGAGAAGGAATGTCTCCTCGTTCAGGTACTGCCTGACACGCTTTACGCGTCCACCCGTCATCGTGCGAAGACCGGTGTCGACCAGGGTGACTTTCCAGGGCTCCAGCATATTGTTGTGAACGATCATCTCATTCTTCCCATTGGTGAAATCAAATGTAAGATCGCTGTTATGCAGATAATAGTCCGCGAACCACTCTTTGATCACATGCTGTTTATAACCGCAGCATATGACAAACTCATTGTATCCGTAGTAGGAATACATTTTCATGATGTGCCAGAGTATCGGTTTGTCTCCAATCTCAATCATCGGTTTCGGCTTCAGATGGCTCTCTTCACTGATTCGTGTGCCGAATCCACCGGCAAGAATTACAACTTTCATGGCTCTTCCTCTCTGTTCAAGACGCTTTGGCGGCTGCCTCATCTGCCCCGTCAAATGGAATATATATTATCTTAAAACCTTCATCCCGGATCGTTCCGATCGTCGTCGCATACACTTCCGTGTACGTATCCGGATACCCGGCGATATTGCCCATATAGCCTTCATTGGATCTGTCTGAGAATAAAACGTAGATGCCCTCCGCATTCGGGAACATTTTTTTGGCCGTCTTTTCAAATTCCTCATAGTCGAGATCCCTGAACCTGGCTGTATTTCTTATACAGAAACCTGCTTCCTGCTCATAGAATGCATTGTAGACCTTTTTTGTTCTGAGCCTTGCGATGACAGAATTACAGAATTCCCCGGATCCTTCAAATATCACCGCGTCACCCGGCAGAGCTTCAATCGCGTCCGCTGTTCCCTGGGCGTCTGTATAGAGTCCATTATAGTCCTCTTTCACGTCATCGACCAGCGCCCAGGAGGAAGCCAGAGCCGATATACAGATGGCAAGGCTGAGGATGACATTGACCGGTATGTACAGAACTTTATCGGCCCTCTCATCAATGTAGACTTTGGCGATCCAGAAGAACCAGAAGAACTGCCAGAGCCAGAGAAGATGCCTGTAATTGCTGACACCCCAGATCTCGGCATAGACATAGAGCTGAAAAGCCATGGTCACCGCGCACACGATGACTCCCCGCACAAGGCGCACATCGTAGATCACCGCGGCGAGAATGAACAGGAGTATTGCTGCCGCTGCGGCATATCTGAAATTTGTAAAAAGAAGGACCAGGCAGGTCTTGGCCATACCTATCACATCCGCGATCAGCCCCTGAAGAGTGAATGCTTTTTCAACATTCACCGATGCCGCGTTCTTCACATCTCTGAACTCAAAAAGAAGGAACAGCGCGCTCGCAAGGGGAATAAGGAGTGACGCGAGATTCGATATGAGCAGTCTCTTCGCGCCGCTCTCATCCTTCTTTTTTTTCTGCGCGTACGCATAGATTGCCCCGAAGAAATGGCAGGCGCAGAGAGCAAAGCACATACCGATCATCACGATATGGGTCTGGACCAGCAGCGCGATCAGAGTGCAGAACCACACGGGATGCTCAAAGCGGCTCCGATCCGCCATAGCCAGAAGGACCAGGAGGAGCGCTACGAGGCAGTAACTGCGGCTGATTGCTGAAAATGCATATATGCACAGAGGGCTTGCCGCGAGCAGCATTCTTGAAATTTTATCGAATGGTGACGCCACCGCGATCAGTATCATAACGATCGTCATGATGACGGTGCTTATGATATTCAGTGTGATGTATGGCAGTCCCGCCTTGGCAAATGGCATAAGGACGACGAACCACAGGAACGGATGCCCTTCGTATGACAATTCATTCAGCAGTGTGACCGGGCTCAGCTGTCTTGCCATGAGCCAGGCCTGAGCCTCATCTCTCCAGGCTTCGTGCCTGAACATCAGGACAAAATTGAATACAATCAGAATAGCGAAAAACAAAACATACGGAATAACCTCGCGGTCATTCCGTATATCATGAATTTTGCTTCGAATGCGTGCACTGTTCATTTACGCTTTTTCCTCGTGATACTCTTTTTCGGTGTTGACGTTCCAGATATTCGTCTTGTCTGATCTTCCGGAGAGAATGTTATCCACTGTCTGGAACGCAGTCTCCATAGAATGATCCATATTGTTATATCTGTGCTGTCCGTTGCGTCCGATGCAATATAAATTATCGTATGCGTTCAGATACTCGATGAGCTCATCGATCTGCGCATATGTGTCAAAATACGCCGGATATGCTTTTTTAACTTTCTCACAGTGCGCATCGATGACGTCCTCTATACCGCCTATGACGCCCATCTTCTTCAGTTCTCTGACGCCCATGCCCTTCCATTTACGGCCAGGCATGTTCCAATACTCATCGCCCTCTGTGCAGAAGTATTCAAGACCGATCCACACCGTATTTTCAGGGTCTTTCACCATGTAAGGAGACCAGTTGTTGAAGATCTGGATTCTGCCGAGCTTGACCCCTGTATCCTGTACATAAATCCAGTTATCCGGGACAATGTTGCCAAGCGTCGGGATCTTTGTCTCGTTTTTCAGGTTGAGCTTATGTACCAGAAGTCCTACCGTGACAAAATCCCTGTAGGGAAGTCCTGCGGCGATTTCGGAAATGTCTTCCGGGACATCTTTCATGGCTGCGACAAGATCTCGAAGCGGCATGGAGGAAATAACGATATCCGCGGTCATATCGTGCACATTGCCATCCTCATCTTCCCAGGACAGGCCGTCCACATGGCCGTCACTGTTATGGATTGATGTAACGCAGGCATGCTTTATGATTTTTCCTCCCATCTCCTCAAAGTCAGCGGCTGCCGACTCCCAGAGCTGGCCCGGTCCGTATTTGGGATAAGCGAACTCTTCAATCAGAGATGTCTCCACTTTCTGAGAATCCACCTTGCCCGGGACCATCTTCATCGCGATGTCCTTGAGAATCGCTGTCACAGAGAGGCCCTTGACACGCTGTGCGCCCCAGTCCGCGGAAATATTCCTTGGGTGTCTGCCCCAGAGTTTCTCTGTATACCCCTCGAAGAACATGGAATAAAGTTTTCGTCCGAAACGATTGATGTAGAAATTCTCCAGGGAATCCTCCGGCAGTTTTTTCGCAGCTGCGGCCATATAAGACATGCCTGCTTCCATGGTCGTCACGAATCCCATATTCCGGATCGTATTCACATTCATTTTGACCGGATAATCGAAGAACTTCTTCCTATAATAAATTCTGGAGACCCTGTTCCTTGAGAGCATGACGCGGTCTTCCTTTTCCGGGTCCGGTCCACCCTCTCTGATTGTGGATTCTCTTCCCAGTCTGGCATAATCAAATGCAGGCGCGCCCTGCGTCGGCATGACGTCTTCCCACCAGTCAGTCACTCTCTTATCTTTGGAAAAGAATCTGTGTCCGCCGATGTCCATACGGTTGCCTTTATATCTGACCGTTCTGGAGATTCCGCCGATCCTTCCGTCAGCTTCCAGTATGGTCACATCCATCTCAGGTGCTCTCTTTTTCAGTTCGTATCCGGCTGTGATTCCCGCAGGCCCGGCTCCAATAATCAAAACACGCATATGTAGTATTGTTTTCCTCTTCCTATTTAAATTCTCTGTATTTCAGAGCAGTCTTGTACGGCCTTTTATGGCTAATTTTCCATGTTGGCATAATCATTTGTATCATATCATAAACCTCTTTTCAATGCAAACCGCCAGTATCCGGATTCGCAAGATTCCTACGGATCCCGCCTTGGGCAAATCCGTACAGTGTACATTTTTTCACAAAAGGTTCAGCCTTGCAAAATCCGCGTGAAAGAAATGTGAAATATCCGTCCTGCCTTTTTCTATAATTAGCGCTGTCTTGAAATGACTCCTAGTTTTTTATTTCACAAACAGTGTGAAAGCGGGCATAATATGAAATATATTTGAAACATTATCAGATAGATAAAATAACTTCGGTTCAAATTGTTCACTTTTCATCTATAAACGTTCCTTCAATTTTTTTATAATCCGAATATAAAACAAAAAGGAGGACCCGAAAGATGAAAATCGGATTTATCGGACTTGGAATTATGGGAAAACCAATGGCAAAAAATCTTCTGAAAGCAGGATTCGAAGTAGTCGCGTATACACACAAACAAGCTACCATAGACGAATTAGTCTCCTGCGGTGCTGAAGCCGGTACAAGCGGCGCCGATCTGGCTGCAAGATGTGATGCAATCGTCACAATGCTGCCGAATTCTCCAAACGTCCGCGATGCAGTTTTCGGCAAGAACGGCATCGTAGAGGGTGCTCATGAAGGACTCGTGCTTATTGATATGAGTTCTATCGATCCGACTGAAAGTAAAAAGATTTCCGCGGACCTTGAAAAGAAAGGAATCGATATGATAGATGCACCGGTCTCCGGCGGAGAGCCCATGGCAGTCGCAGGCACGCTCTCTGTCATGGTCGGCGGAAAACGGGAAACCGTTGAAACATTCAGACCAGTACTTGACGCAATGGCCTCCTCTGTCGTCTACGTCGGCCCGATCGGCTCCGGCAATGTTGCGAAGCTCGCTAACCAGATGATCGTCGGCATTAATATCGCCGCATGTTCTGAGGCATTTACATTTGCCAAAAAGATGGGGACAGACCCGGGGCTCGTCTATGAAGCCATCCGCGGCGGTCTTGCAGGCTCCGCTGTAATGGATGCCAAGGTCCCGATGATGATCGACGGAAATTATACTCCCGGCTTCCGCATTAATCTCCACACCAAAGACCTTACCAACGCCCTGAATGCCGCTCATGCAATTAACTCACCGGCACCTTTCACTGCACAGGTCATGGAAATTTTCCAGTATCTGAACGCCCATGACTGCGGTGCGGATGATCACGATGCAATTGTCAAATATTACGAAGCTCTCTCAGGAACATCCGTTGTCACAGAAAAATAAACCGCTTAAGCCCGATTTCAGTCGGAGAAAGGAAAAAGCAATGGGACGCATCTGTATTCAGATAACCGAAAAGGACAATGTAGCTATCGCGATCCGTGACATCTCCAAAGGAACAGAGATCATGCCCGGAGTCGTGACCGTAGAGGATATCCCGCAAGCCCATAAGATCGCCCTCACAGACTGCCCGAAAGGAACAGAGATCTATCGCTACGGTGTATGTCTCGGAACAACGGGATGTGACGTTCCAAAAGGCGGCTGGATCAACGAAAAGAATCTGATCATGGCACCAGCTCCCGATCTGGACAAAATGGAATTCGGGACGAATCTTGTGACAAAACTTCCGGAGCCGCCGGTGAAGACATGGGAAGGTTACAAAAATCCGAACGGCGGACCTGCGGGAACAAGAAATATCCTGGCTATCAACACAACCGTCCAGTGTGTCGCCGGTGTGCTCAATGTAGCTCTGAAGCGCATTAAAAGTGAGCTGCTTCCCAAGTACCCCAATGTAGATGATGTTATTGCCATCAACCACCAGTATGGATGCGGTGTAGCCATCGATGCGCCGGAGGCCAAAGTTCCGCAGCGCATCATCCGCAATATAGCTATGCATCCGAATTTCGGCGGCGTATTCATGCTGGTCTCACTCGGCTGTGAGAAGTTCACGCCGGACCGCTTCTGTGAGTGGTGGCCGGAATTAAATACCCCGGAGAACGTCATTGTCCTCCAGAATTATAAGGGATTTGCAAATGTAATGAATGCCATCATAGAGATGGCCGACAAAAAGCTGCAGATCCTGAACGCGAGAAAACGTGAAACTCTCCCGCTTTCCGATCTTCTTGTCGGCATGCAGTGCGGCGGATCCGACGCATTCTCCGGCATCACTGCCAATCCGACAGCCGGCTATGCTGCCGACCTTATCGTGAGCGGAGGCGGAACTGTCATGTTCTCCGAGGTCACCGAGGTCCGTGATGGCGTTCAGTTCATCGCACACCGCTGTGTGGATGAAAAAGTTGGCGCGCGTCTCGTCGAGGAGATGAAGTGGTATGATAACTATCTCTGCATGGGAGGTGTAGACCGCGGTGCAAATACAACGCCGGGCAACAAGAAGGGCGGGCTGTCCAATATCATCGAGAAGTCCATGGGCTCTATCGCCAAATCCGGCTCATCTCCGATCGTAGAAGTCCTGTCCCCGGGCGAGAGACCGACAAAGCACGGAGAAATATTTGCAGCCACACCGGCTTCCGATCTCTTCTGCGGACCAAGCCAGCTGGCATCCGGCATGGGACTCGAAGTCTTCATGACCGGAAGAGGAACCCCCTACGGTCTGGCAGCGGCACCGGTCATCAAGCTGTGCTCACGCAACGAGATGAAGGACCAGTGGTTCGACATCATCGATTTCAACGCAGGCCCTGCAGCAACAGGCGAACGCACTATCGCCGAGCAGGGAACAGAACTCTTTGAATATATCCTGGACGTCGCAAGCGGAAGGAAAAAGCCCTATACAGAACAGTACGGGCTGTATAATGATCTGTGCATTTTCAATCCGGCACCGATTACCTGATACAGCTTCATATAGGAATCTTTTTTCAGACAGAGCTTTATACCGAAATACGTGCTTCCCTGCTCAAAAAAGCGGGGAAGCAGCCCGACTTTGACAGACTTGATTTTGAGGAATTTTTATGGGAAAAATCGCATTATTCGTTCCACGACCCGAGATGACAGCTATTGCCCGTAATCTGCTGGCAGAAAAGCCCTATGGCATATCCGAGGTCAAGACCGTACGCACCGATCTCGCCGTCGGAGAAGCAAGTCTTGCGGCAGCCAACGGGACGACCATCATTATTGCGCGCGGCCTGCAGGCATCGCTGATCCGCGAGAGCATTAATGTCCAGGTCGTTGAAATTGTCATGACCGCTCAGGAAATGGCCCTTCTGGTAAAGGAAGCCAAACGGCTTACCAACAAGGAGAGACCGGTCATCTCCGTCATCGGATTTGAGAACATGTTCAGTGATATGTCCTATTTCAATGAAATATACGACATAGAGCTGAGACGCTATCTGATCCCGATGGGCGAACGGATCGAAGATGCAGCGCGAATGGCACTTGATGAAAAGCCGGATGCGGTCATTGGCGGAGAAGTCGCCGTGGAAATGGCCAAAAAAGATGGTATCCCTGCTGTATTTTTCACAGCGACGGAGGATTCCCTCAGAAACGCCATGGAAAATGCCATGCTTCTTGATCGGGCAATGGAGTCCGAAAAGAACCACGCTGCCCAGATCGACACTTTGCTGGATTACTCCTTCAACGCTATTGTCCGTATCGCTCCGAATAGAAAGATCCTCTCCGTCAACTCCAGAATGTGCGATATTCTGGAAGACAAAGAAGAAAACCTGACCGGAAAAAATGTTCAATCCGTCTTCCCCGAGCTGTCAGATGAGAGCCTTCGCCGCATCTTTGACAGAGGCGAAGAATATGTGCTGCTCATGCAGATCAACAAAGTCCGAATGATTACCGAACTGGTTCCTGTATGGTCTTCCGGTCACGTGGAGAGCGCGGTCATGACAAGCCACCGCGTGCGCGAGGAAGGTGTCACACGCAGCCCCATCGACAGGCACACGAACAATATGCTCATGCCGATGGCCTCCTCCCATTTCAATAATATCATTCAGGAATCTCCTGCCATGAAACGGGCAGTAGAGCTCGGAAAGCTGTTTGCCACATCTCCGTTCCCGGTCCTTCTCGAGGCGGAAGCAGGTCTCCACGTTCGAAATTTCGCCCAGAGCATGCATAATATCGGTCCGAGACGAGGAAGGCCCTATGTTGAGGGCGACTGTCTTACAATGACGGAGGACGCGCAGATCGACCGCTTCTTCAGGGACGGCGGCCTTCTGGATACAGCAGGAGACGGCACCCTCACGATCCTTAATATCGATGCGGCCGACTCCCGATTCTTTGCGCGGCTGCTTCCTATATTCTCAAGACGGCGCGTCAAGGTAATCTGTACTTCCCGGATACCGGTCGAAGAGCTTCTGCAGCGCAGGCAGATTGAAGAGGAGGCCTATACCTATCTGGCTTCCCTCAGAATCCGCATACCCCCGCTCAGGGAGCGTCCGGAAGATCTTGAACATTATATTACACTGTACTTCCGCCGGGCTTATGAGCGTCAGGGACGCTACCACATCATGACCAAAAGCGCGAAAGAATATCTCATGGGCTGCCTGTGGCCGGGAAACGAAGTGCAGGTCCATGTTTTCGCGGAACGACTGGTCCTCACAAGCACCAGACGCTCGATCGATGAAATTTCTGTGCGGCAGGTGATGGACTTTTTCCGCCATCAGGAGGACAGCGAAGCCAAACCAGGCAGCACCTCTGATATGCTCCCTTATATCGAACAGGGCTCCGGCAGCACACAAAATCAAACGCATCCTCTTTCATACGCAGACAAAGAGCGCGGCAAAATCTGTGACGCACTGCGCCGTCACGGAGGCAATCGCCAGCTTACAGCCAAGGAACTTGGCATAAGCACGACAACTCTCTGGAGAAGGATGCAGAAATACGGAATCCGCGCGAGCAAACAGTAACACAGCCCACACTCCGAAGTACACATAAGCAGACGATATAATTATGGCAACATTTAATGATTTACTCAATCTGGAAGGACTCATGTTCCTGTGCGCGCTGTGCGGTATTATTATGAAGCGGAAGAATATTCTTCCCGGGAAATCCAGAGAAATACTCACAGACCTTGTCATGAATCTGATTCTTCCCGCCAATATCATTCATTCTTTTGAAGTCGAGTTCAATCTGACGATCCTGCAGAAATTCGCGGTCGTGCTTTTAATCGCAACGGCCGCGCAGCTTGTCAGCATGATCTGCGCGAATACATTCTGGAACAGACAGCCGGAAAATCTGAAAGCGGTCCTTCAGTACGGAACGCAGGTCTCGAATGCCGGGTTCCTTGGCATCCCCGTCACCGAGGGTGTCCTGGGGTCCGAAGGACTCATGTACGGAAGTGTCTTTCTGATTCCTCAGCGCATCGTCATGTGGACCGCGGGCATCGCTTATTTCACAAAATCGGCTGACTGGAAAGGCACCTTCAAAAAACTTGCCAAAAATCCCTGCATCATCGCGGTATACATTGGTTTTTTCCTTATGCTTACACAGTTTCAGCTGCCGGAGATGTTAGAAAACACCCTCGTCAAACTCGGTGCCTGCACAACACCGCTCACCAGCATACTGATCGGCATTATGGTAGCGGATGTCGACTACCGCACGTTAGTCAGTCCGCTGATTCTTCTCCTGACAGCTGTCCGTCAGCTGGTCCTGCCTGCCCTGGTCTTTCTGGGCTGCCGGCTCCTTCATATTGATCCGATACTCACCGGCGTTTCAGTCCTGCTGGTTGGCATGCCGGTCGGCAGCACGACTCCGATCCTGGCGGCCAAGTACGGCGGCGATTATATCTTTGCCGGCAAATGTGTAATTCTTTCTACAGTTCTCTCGCTCTTCACTGTACCCTTATGGTGCTTCATAATGAGTGTTTGACTCTATCCATCCGCGCGGCCTTATGCCTGCGCATAAAGGGGCTGCCGCGTTAAGGCGGGTCCCCGGTACATATGGCAGACAATATTTGCAAATGTCTGCTATATGTACCGGGGACTCCGTCTACGCGGCAGCCCCCTTGTATCACCATTCATTAAGGACCCTCTCCAGCTCCTCATAGGTGGTCACCTGATTGATTTTATTCCTGAGGACCGCCGAATCCCGGTAGCCCGCCGTGTACCATGCGACATGTTTTCTCATCTGAAGAATTCCGAGATGCGCCCCCTTCTCCTCCAGCTGCATTTTGGCATGGCGCAGCATCATGGCCTTGCACTCCGAAAGATCCGGCCTTGGCAGATGTTCCCCCGTCTCATAGTAATGCAGGCAGTCTGCAAATATCCACGGGTTCCCCCGGGCACCGCGCGCGATCATGACCGCGTCGCAGCCGGTCTCACGCATCATCCGCACTGCATCCTCAGCAGAATTTATATCCCCGTTTCCTATTACAGGAATATGTACCGCCTCCTTGACTCTGCGAATAATCTCCCAATCCGCCTTCCCTGTATAATACTGTTCCCGGGTGCGTCCATGGACAGCGATCGCCGCGGCGCCTGCCCCCTCGAGGACTCTGGCAGCCTCCACGGCATTTATCTCATGTTCATTAAAGCCCGCCCTGATCTTGACTGTGACCGGCCTTGTCGAGACATCACATACGGCACGCACAATAGCCTCCGCTCTTTTAAGGTCTCTCATGAGGGCAGACCCCTCATTATTGTTCACGATCTTCGGCATCGGACAGCCCATGTTAATGTCAAGAATATCAAAAGGCTCATCGGCCAGCGCATCGGCAGCGACTGCCATCGTCTCCGGATCCGGTCCGAAGATCTGCATGGATATCGGATGCTCATTTTCCGCTATGTTGATGAACTCCCGCGTCTTTTTATTGCCGTATTTCACCGCATTGGCACTGACCATCTCCATACAGACGAGGGATGCCCCCATCTCATGGCACAGGATCCTGAACGGCTGATCTGTAACACCGGCCATAGGACCGAGAATAAAGGGATTATCCAGTGTTACATTTCCTATGTTCACTTTCTTTTTACGCATGATCTCTCCTTGTTGTCGACCGCCTGAAATTCGTCAGGGCGTCTCGCCCAGCACGATGAGGCGATAGAACAGAGAGAGCTGCTTCATGAGCTCTGCCTTATCCTGCTGAAGCTGCTTGATCTTGAGCTCCGAACCGATTTCATCAAAGCGTGGGTCGGTCTCCATATGGCGCACAGTAAAATGCGGCATTTTGTCCTCCTCGAACTCGAGGGTCAGCACACCGCCGACATCTTCTGTGAATTCAACACACATGATCTGCAGCTCATCTTTTACAGATTGAGGCAGTTTATCGAATGCAGGATTAAAGTAATATTTTTGTTCGTACCAGCTGGCACCGCAAAGTGTAATGTTCTCCATGTTATCCTCTCAGGATTTTCAAATGCTTTTTTTGTCCTCTCTACAGCATCATGACAGAGACAACTGCCATGGCTGCGCATACGACCGCGATTATGATACATCCATACCCCAGCTTTCTGCCGTGAGTGAGATTATTCGCCGCCAGCAGTATATTCAGCATGACTCCGAACACAAAAAACGAAATCCGCGGAAGTCCTGCTTCATCGGTGAGAAGCATCATCATGAGCGAACCCAGGATCAGGATTGTCAGCACGACCGTGACGACGATATATAAAATGTCTTCTGCTGAACGTTTATCTCTCATTCACTATCCTCTGGCGCTTGGCCTCATACATCAGAATTCCCGCCGCCATCGCCGCGTTGAGCGACTCGACCTGACCGGACATCGGAATTTTCATAAGCACATCAAGCCGGTCTGTCAGTTCCCTTGTAAGGCCCCGGCTCTCATTACCGATAAAAAACGCCGTTCCGCCGGTATAATCTCCTTCAAAGTGCGAAATCGTACCGCGCAGGTGAGCGGCATACGTCGTAATTCCCGCCGAGCGGAATTCCGGGAGCAATTTATCCACAGAATCCACAACCATGTGGGGCATGCGGAATATACATCCCATCGTCGAACGTATGACCTTAGGATTATAGAGGTCTACCGATCCTTCTGTCAAGAGGACACCTGACACTCCTGCTGCCTCGGCGGTCCTGAGAATTGTACCGGCATTGCCGGGATCCTGCAGGTTTTCGAGCACAATAATAAGCGGAGCAGGCTGCGGGCCACCGCTGAAGGACGATCCGCCTGCGCCGCTGTCTGCTGCCTTACCATACCGTCCTATGATATCCGCAAGTGTATAATTCTTTTTTCTCACCACCGCTATGATTCCCTGCGGACTCTTCGTGTCAGAAAGACCGGCAAATCTCTCTGAGCGGACATCAAGTACCTTATCTGTACCGGCAGGAATTCTCTCTATCATTTCCGGGTGTTCTCCTGCAAATTCAGCCGTAGCATATACAGCCTCTACCCTGTCCATCGGAGTCTCGGAAAATATTTTGATTCCTTCCGTCACAAAAAGGCCCTGCTCATCGCGGGCCTTTTTATTTTT